>Ga0209571_1000081_pt1 | contig 231285 bp, 209 predicted proteins | sample EBPBio102011_DNA_FD_185866 | JGI IMG/M metagenome (GOLD analysis project Ga0209571, IMG submission 185866) | Wastewater treatment Type I Accumulibacter community from EBPR Bioreactor in Madison, WI, USA - Reactor 1_1/10/2011_ DNA (SPAdes)... | ecosystem: Engineered > Bioreactor > EBPR >...
CTGAACGCAGCAGCGCCTTGGTCGGAATGCAGCCCCAGTTGGAGCAGATGCCGGCGAGATGCTCGCGCTCGACGACCGCCGTCTTGAGGCCAAGCTGGGCCGCACGGATCGCAGCGATATAGCCGCCCGGACCAGAGCCGATGATGATGACGTCGTATGAGGTGGTCAAAGCCTGGTCCCTCCGAATTGCGAAATGGCTGGCCTCAAGGGACGGATACCGCTCAACCCGGCCTGGAGCCGTAAGCGACTGCCGCGGTCTGTTGGGCCGAGGGACGTTCGTCGACGCGCGCGAACCAGCCGGCAAGGCGTGTCAGCGCCGGGTCGAACGGCAAGGCCGCGCGGCGGGCGGCAAAATCGGCAAAACAGTAGAGCACGATGTCTGCAAGGCTGAAGCGGTCGCCGGCAAGGTAAGCGCGCTCGCCGAGCTGGGCATCGATCCAGGCAGCATTCTCGCGCACGATTTCCGCCATATCGGCTGCGGCATGGGGAATGCAATGGACGCGATCCTTGAACACGCCGAGCCCGGGACCATAACGGAAGGCGGCGGTCACCGGTTCGCAAAAACCGAGATCGACGCGCCTCGCCCACATCCGCACCTGGGCGCGTTCCTCTGCGCTCTCGCCCAGAAGCTTCGGTCCCGCCAACGTCTCTTCCAGGAATTCGCAGATGGCCGTCGTTTCGGCGATGACCTGGCCAGTCGAGGTTTCGAGAACCGGCAGCTGGCCGGCCGGATTGATCGACATGAATGGTGGTTTGCGGTTTTCGCCGGCAACGAGGTCGACCCATTGCTCCGGAAACGAAATCCCCTTTTCGGCCGCGAACATGCGCACGACACGCGGATTTGGGCCGACCGAAATATAGAGCTTCATTCCAGGTGTGCTCACTTGCGCCAGCTCTGCGCCATCGACCACTCGATCGCGTTGCGCACCAACAGCCGATAGTTCGGATTTTCAAACGTCCGCGAGAAATGGCCGGGCTGGATGTAGGCCACGGCGCTGTTGATGCTGCGCTTGGTCCAGGCGACGACGTTGCTGCCAGGCGGCCGCTCCCAGCCACGGTTCGACCGTCGCTCGCCGGTCATCGCCAGCTTCAGCGAATAGAGATGACGGCAGCTGAACTCGACGTCCGAGCGTGCAACGGGATCGACGCTGTCTTCGAAGACCTCCATGAGGTAGGCCTCGTCATCGAGGGTGAAGGATGCAGGCAAACCCGCGAACAGAGGATGGGCGGGATCCTCCGCGCTGATCGTCATGGGGACGTCGAACCGCGTGCCCCCGTCCATGACCGGCTTGCCACGCACGGTGCCGGGGAAGTGGAGCAGAATGCCGCCCAATGCCTCGGCATAGTCGGGCCAGGACGTCCACGCCGCGATCGCGTGATGCAGGGCCACGATGGGCATTCCAGCTTCCAGCAATGCGTGGAAGCCACGTTTGAATTCCTCTGAGGGCTGGACCTCGTAGCCCGGGCCGGCCCACGGATTGCCGCCAGGCATGTCGTAGAGCACCACCGCGTCGACGTCGCTCAGGCTTTGCGGATTGAGCACGCGCTCCGCCAGCGGATGCTCGACCAGGAACGCCTCCGTGCCCTCGAAGCTTTCGAACATGGCCATCAGGCCGGTGCGGTCGTAGGTGTGGCCATTGCCGACCACCAGAATGCGCGGCCTCACCTTGTAATCCAGAAATCCCATGAGTTCCTCCCTGCAAGAAGATCCGGGGTAGCGCTCCCGGATTTGATGTCAGTCGCGGTACTCGATCGCGAAACTGACCTCGGGATCACGATGGGCGTCCCAGTAGCCCTTCCACAGCGCCTGGCTGATCGGCCCCACCTTGCCATCGCCCACCGGCTGGCCGTCGAGGGTAGTGATCGGCATCACACCGCCGGCCGTCGTTACGAAGAGGAGTTCATCGCATTCATAGGCCAGCTCCACCGGCACGTCGTCGACCGCATAGGGGTAGCCAAGCTTGTCGGCGACAGCGAGCACGGACTTTCGCGTGACGCCCTCAAGCACGCCTTTCTTGGGCGTATAGAGCTTGCCGTCCTTGATCAGGATGATGTTGAACCCCGAGCCCTCGGTCAGGTTCGCGTCACCGTCGGTCAGGATCGGGTACATCGCGCCGCGGTCGCGCGCTTCCAGCAGGCCACGCGTGAAATCGCCCCACTGCAGGTTCTTCACCGTCGGGTCGATGGCACCTGGCGGCACGCGGCGAACGGTGCGCGCGATGACGGCACTGCCACCGGTCTTCTGCGTCTCCTCGTTCATGACCCACATGTAGGGCATGACCATCAGGTAGCAGAAGTTCTCGCATTCCTCCGGCGCATACTGGCGAATGAAGCGCAGGCCACGGGTCACGATCAGCATCACATACGCATCGCGGATGCCGCTTTTGGCGGTCATCTCAACCAGGCGGTCGCGGATTTCCTGGCGCGACAGCGGGCTCTTCAGCCGCAGGCGCTCGCAGCTGCGCTCGAAGCGATCGAGGTGGTCGTCCAGGCGGAAGAAGCGACCGTCCCAGACGGCAGGCACGTCATAGGTCAGGTCCGAGTGGAGGAAGCCCTGGTCTAGGATCGGAATGCGCGCTTCTTTGAGGGGCACATACTCTCCTTCGACATAGGCGATACCCTGGGCGAAGGGGTTGTTGCTCGCTTCGAGCGCCTCAACGCGCTTCTTGTAGTCGACGAAGATATGGTCGGTGTAGGACATGGGCGAAGCCTCGGTCACGCTGGTTTCGGTGTGCTGCTTGACGTGAGCCGCGCCGCAGAGTGCTCCGGCGCGGCTTGTGGCTTTTCACTCGGGCTGAAGTCCGAGTTCCAAGACTTGCTTCATGGCTGCATCTGCGCCCTCGATCGCTCGGTCAATGTCGGCCGGCTGGTGAGCCGCGCACAGGAACATGTTGTGCTTCGGGTGCAGATAGACGCCGTGGCGGAGGGCGGCAGCGCAGAAGGCATTGGCGATCTGCAAATCCTTGTCGCCGTCAAACAGAACCATCGGCATCTGCGCCGGCCCGGTCTGGCGCAGGCTGAAGCCGTGCCGCCTGGCCACCGCATCGAGGCCTTCGCGGAAACGCTGGCCCATCGCCGCGGTGTGCGCCAATGCATCGGTGTCGCGAAGGATTTGCACCGTCTTCAGGCTCGCAGCCATGGCTGCCGCACCGTACCAGAAGGACCCGGTGACGAAGACTTTCGATGCGCCTTCGCGCATGCGCTCGCTGCCGGCCACGGCGGCAAGCGGCCAGCCGTTTGCGATCGCCTTCGAGTAGGAGCCAAGGTCCGCCTTGACCCCGTATTGCGCCCAGCTTCCACGCACATCCAGACGGAACCCCGCCCGTACGTCGTCGATGATCAATGCAGCGCCCGTCCTGTCGCAGATCGCGCGTGCATGCTTGAGAAAGCCTGGATCGGGCAGTTCCTGATCGCGGTTGACGTCATGCCGGAAGGCCGTGAGCATGATGCCGGCAAGGTCGTCGCCTGCAGTGGCCACCGCCGCGTCGAGGCTCGCCATGTCGTTGAAATCGAAGACGACCAGATGGGCCCGGTCTTCCGCGGTCACGCCAACCAGCGAGGGCGAGCACCACGGCACCGCGCCATGATATGCGCCGCGCGCGACCAGGATCTTGCGCTTGCCGGTCGCGGCGCGCGCGATCGTCACACAGGCCGTGGTGGCATCGGTGCCATTCTTCTGGAACATCGCCCAGTCGGCATGGTCGACGGTGTCCACCAGAAGCTCGGCGAGTTCGACCATGACCTCGGTCGGACCGTTGCTGATGTCGGCGTTCTTGAGCTGTGCCATCACCGCAGCGTCTACTTCGGCATGATGGTAGCCGAGGACGTTGGGGCCCCAGGCGCACATGAAGTCGATGTATTCGTTTCCATCGACGTCCCAGACCCGGCACCCTTCGGACCTGGCGAAGAATTGGGGATAGCCCGGCCCGATGGCGCGGGTCGCCATATGGCCCCACATGCCGTTCGGCACGACCCGCTGGGCGCGCGCCAGAAGTTCGGCGTCACGGCTGTTCGGCAGGCTGATGTTCATGATGTCCTCCATGGAAAGGAAGGGAGGCTTGCGAGCCTCCCTTCCAGTACCGATCAGTTCGAGATTTCGGCCAGCGGCAGGTTGCAGCAGGCACTGTAGCGCATGCCCTTGACGTTCGGACCATGTGCCAGGATCAGGTTCGGGCTGACCATCGGGATGATGATCCGGTCCTTGGCCATCTGCTGGCCGGCTTCGAACCACAGCTTGTCGGCATCCGCGACTGTCGAGGCTGCAAGAGCCTGCTTGAGCAGCTTGCCGGTTTCGTTGTTGACGAGCGTCGGATCAGTGGCGGCGCCGGCGCGCTTGGCCCAGACAGAGCCCTCGGACAGCCCGAAGACGTCGACATATTGCGAGCTGCCGTAGAAGTCAGGCGCGAAGAACACCGCGGTCAGCGGAATGTGGTCGCCATTGGCGGCCTCACGCCAGTTCGCGAACGGCACCGGCGATAGCTCGACCTTGATGCCGACCTTGGCCAGATCCTGCTGGATCTTCTGCATCATCAGCGAGAAGTCGACGCCATAGACGTTCATGTCGGGATAGATCGACTTGATGGTGAAGCCGTCGGCTGCCCCTGCCTTGGCAAGCAGTTCCTTGGCGCGGTCGGGATTATATGCCGGAATTTCGTGACCGTCGCCGCCGGGGAAACCGAGCGGGATGGGGGTTGCAATCGGCCGGCCCGCGCCGCCGAGCGTAAAGTCGATCAGCGAGGTGCGGTCGATGGCGATGGAGATCGCCTCGCGCACTTCCGGCGTCAACTTGACGGTGTTCGCCTTGGCGCCCGGCGACAGGGCGATGTAGACGTAGTTGTATGAAGGCACCTGCTCGACGGTGACGTTAGAGCCTTCCAAGGTCTTTGCGGTCTCGGGGTCGATCTGCATGGCGATGTCGGCGGCACCCGACTGCAGCATCTGCGCCTGCGCCACTGCGTCCTTGACCTGGCGGAACACGACTTCCGGCACCGCCGGCGCCTTGCGCCAGTAGTTCTCGTTGCGCTTGAGCCTGAGTTCGGCGTTCGGCTCATAGGACGCCAGCACGAACGGGCCGCTGCCGGCGGAATGGGTCAGAAACCAGTTTTCCGAGGTGTCCTTGTCGACCGCCGTAACATCGGAAAGCGCGCCTTCGGCCGAGGCGACGTCGCTGTTGATCACCGCCAGGAAGCCTGCGGCGGCCTGGTTGAGAAACTCTGAGTTGGGTGCCGACAGATGGACGACAACGGTCTGTGCGTCCGGGGTATCGATCGAAGCGATCGGGTCAGCCAGGAAAGCGCCGTTGCCCTTGATGTTCTTCAGCCGCTCGAACGACCATTTCACGTCCTTGGCTTCGACAGGCGAGCCGTCGGAGAATTTTGCAGCCGGATCCAGCTTGAAGGTAAGCTGTGTCTGTTCCTTGTTGACTTCCCAGCTCTTGGCCAGGACCGGAACAACCTTGTTGTCCTTGTCGAGCGTCACGAGCTGCTCATAGACCGACGTGTTGTAGATCTGGCAGGTGTCGCACCAGGCGCGTGCCGGATCGAGCGAATTGACGTCCATGTCGCGCGCGATCACCAGAGCACGCTCTTCCGCCTGCGCCGGGCCGTACAATACGGTCGCGGCAAGCGCCATCGACAGCAGGGCAATCTTGGATCTTCTCAGGCCTAGTCGTTTCACTGCTTGTACCTCCATTGTTGTCGGGCCGCGGATGCCCGTGTTCCACTATTTTTCCGCAATTCTCAGAAGAGCTTCCCTGACATCGCCAACCGACCCGAGCGCAGCACGGTTGAGGACCGCCGATACGGTCGGGGCAGCAAGCCCGCCCGCGACGCGCAGGACTTCGTGATCGAGACTGTCGAAGAAGCGTTCCTGAATCTCTGCCGCCCAGGTGGCGCCCATTGAAAGGCTGCGTGCCGTCTGCTCGGCGATGATCACGCGGCCGGTCTTGTCGATCGACGAGCCGATCAGATCCCAGTCCATGCCGTGATGGTCGATGTTGCGCAGGTCGATGATCTCGGCATCGACGCCGGCTTCCTGTGCCGCCTTCGCCGCATTCTGGACCATCACCGAGGTCGCAAGCACGGTGCAGGCGGCACCAGGTTTCACAATCCGGGCAGAGCCGAAGGGGATGCAGTAGTCGCGGTCGCCCTGCGGGACCTCGAACTCGCGCTGGTAAAGCTCGGTATGCTCGATGATGGCGACAGGATCGTTGCAGGCGAGAGCCGAGTTCATCAGCCCGATGTAGTCGAAAGCGGTCGACGGCGTGATGATGCGCCAACCCGGAAACAGGCCGAACAATGCCGACGGGTCGCCCGAATGCTGCGATCCGTAGCCGGTGTGCGGGGAAACACGTATGCGCATCACCAGCGGAACGGGAAAGCCATCGCCGAACATGTGGCGCACTTTGCCGACACCGTGAGCGATCTGGTCGGCAGCGGTGAAGCAGAAATCGCCGAACATGATCTCGACGATCGGCCGGAGCCCGTTGAGTGCGGCGCCAAGCGCCACGCCGGTGAAGCCGTTCTCGGCGATCGGCATCGGCAGCACCCGCCCCGGCCAGCGCTCCAGCGCGCCCTTGGTGAAACCGCTGACACCGCCGCGCATCTGATGGACGTCCTCGCCCATGACGATGATGGTCGGGTCGCGTTCCATCGCAGCTGCGATCGTCTCGGAAGCCGCGGTTACGAATTTCACTTTTTCCAGCTGGTGACCGTTGAGCTGGTCGTGGTCCAGCATCCGCTTGCCACCGAGTTCGGACAGGTCTCCCAGGATTCCCCGGTCCCGGCTGCCGGCATCCGGCCACAGGCTATCGGGTATGCGCAGCGCATTTCCGCCGGGCACCGGTTCGGTCAAGCGCGCTGCTGCAGCGGCGACGCGGTCCGTCACCACCTGATCGATATGGGTGAGCTCTTCTGCAGTAAGATAGCCGAGCGACGTCAGTCTCTCCTTGGCAAGCGTGACCGGGTCCCGCTCGCGCCATTCGGCCTCTTCCTCCTTGGTTCGGTAGCCGAAATCGCTGCCGCTACGACCGCCGGACTGGTGGAAATGCCGGTAGCACAGCGCCTCTACGACAACAGGGCCTCGCTCCTCGCGGATCAGCCTGCGCGCCTCGGCCATGGCGCGGTGAACGGCCACCACATCCATGCCGTCGCATTCGATGGAGGTTATGCCCAGCATCGCACCGCGCGAAGACAGGCGCGTCTCCCGCGTCACGTCGGAAATGCGGGTCGAAACGCCGTAGAGATTGTTCTCGATGAAGAAGATAACCGGGAGGCTCTGGGCCGCCGCGATGTTCATTGCCTCATAGCTTGCGCCATTCTGCGTGGCGCCGTCGCCGAAGAATGCGACCGAAACCTGGTCGCGCTCCAGCATCTTGTCGGCCAGCGCATAGCCGACCGCGTGGGGCGGGTTGCCGCCGACGATGGCCGAGGTGCCGACAACGCCGGCATCGGCAAAGCGCATGTGCATGGAACCGCCGCGTCCACCGCAATAGCCGGGCGCCAGCCCCATGATTTCCGCCATGAAGCGATAGACCGCTTCGTCCATTCCCGGCGTGAACTCATCCTTGCGGATATCGAAGCCTTCCGGCACTTCGGTGTTGACCAGCTTCATCAGCACCTGGTGGTGCGCGCGATGCGTGCCGTTGATCTTGTCACCGGCACCAAGCACCGACATGGCACCGACCGCACCGGCTTCCTGGCCGATGCTGGCATGCGCCGGACCATGGATCAGGCCAACCTTCTCCAGATCGAGCAGCTTCTCCTCGAAGCGTCGGATCAGCAGCATCTGGCCATACCAGTGGATCAGATCCTGTGCCTTCTCGTCCTTCCAGTCGGCCTCGTCGAGTTCCAGATGGAACCAGGCGGCCGACGGGGTCAGGGGTATCTGGCGGGCCATAGTTCCTCCGGTGAAGCCTTAGTCGGAGGGACAGTGCCAAGATTTGCACTGCCCATCTTGTTTCTGGAAATAAATTCCGATTTCTGTTGAACGGCACACTAAGCTGTGCCAGCCTTTGGACGCAACAAAAATTTTCGGGTTCGATAAGGGATAGTTCGATGATCAGGGACGCCAGCCTGTTGGAAGCGCTGACGCACACTGTGCAGCGTTTCGTGCGCGAGCGATTGGTGCCGGCAGAAGCGCGGGTCGAAGAAGAAAACGCTATTCCTGCCGAACTCATCGACGAGATGCGCGAACTCGGCCTGTTCGGCCTGTCCATACCGGAAGAGTTCGGCGGGCTCGGCCTGACGATGGAGGAGGAGGTGACCGTGGCGTTCGAGCTCGGTTACACCTCGCCAGCCTTCCGATCGGTGATCGGCACGAACAACGGCATTGGCTCGCAAGGCATCATCGTCGACGGCACGGAGGCCCAGAAAGCATACTGGCTGCCGCGCATGGCGACCGGCGAGGTCATCGGTTCCTTCGCGTTGACGGAGCCTGACGTCGGTTCGGATGCCGGGTCGGTCAAGACATCGGCCGTCCGCGATGGTGACCACTATGTGCTGAACGGCACCAAGCGCTTCATCACCAATGCTCCCGTCGCGGACGTGTTCACCGTCATGGCGCGGACAGGTGGATTGGGACCCAACGGGGTCTCGGCGTTCCTTGTGCCAAGTAACTTGACGGGAATCAGCCTCGGAGCCATCGACAAGAAGATGGGCCAGCGCGGCACGCGCACCTGCGATGTCATTTTCGAGAATTGCCGCGTACCGGCCGACGCCGTCATCGGCGGTGTTGAAGGCCAGGGTTTCAAGACCGCGATGAAGGTTCTCAATCGCGGTCGGCTGCACATCGCCGCGGTCTGCACCGGTGCGGCGCAACGGCTCTGCGACGAATCCGTCTCCTTCGCCCGAAACCGCGTGCAATTCGGCAAACCGATCGCCGAGCATCAGCTCATTCAGGCAATGCTTGCCGACAGCGCAACGGAAACCTTCGCAGCCCACTCGATGGTGCTGGAGGCCGCTCGCCGATTCGATACCGGCGAGCGCATCATCCAGCAGGCCGCCAGCGCCAAGCTGTTCTGCTCCGAAATGGTGGGACGCGTTGCCGATCGCGCTGTGCAGATTCATGGCGGCGCCGGATACATGCAGGAATATCCGGTGGAGCACTTCTATCGCGATGTGCGCCTGTTCAGGCTTTACGAAGGCACCTCGCAGATCCAGCAGATCATCATCGCACGCGAAATGATGAACGCCTGAGGCACCCCATGAGCCGGTTTCTCGGCATCGTCGCGGACGACTTCACCGGCGCGCTCATGGTGGCGGGCTATATCGAAGGTGCTGGGATCTATTGTCCCGTCGTCTTCGATCCGGCCGCCGTCACGTCCGATGCGCCAGTGATCGTCGCCGGCACGCGGACCCGTACCATCCCACGCCCGGACGCCCTTTCCGATCTGGCCCGTATGGCCGATGCCTTTATCGAGGCCGGCTATGCACGGCTCGCCTACAAGGCCTGCGCGTCATTCGACTCCACCGAAGACGGCAACATCGGACCGGCAGCCGACTATCTCGCGGACCGGCAAGGATTGCGGCCGGTGCTGATGAGCGCGGGCTTTCCTCGCTACGGCACGACGGTGCATCAGGGCTATCTTTTCTACCGCGGCCGGCTCGTGTCGGAATCGATCAAGCGTTTCGATCCGCTGACCCCGATGCCTGACCCGGATCTCGTTCGGTTCCTGTCGCTGCAGACCCGACATCAGGTCGCGCTCGTCAATCACGCCACCCTGCTCAAGGGCGCCGATGTTGTGAGAGAGGCAGTCGATGCCTTTGCGGCGGACGGCGTTGGCCACGTGTTTTTCGACATGACAGACGATGGCGACGTCGATGCCGCCGCCGAACTGGCGTGCTCTCGGCCTAGTGTGGTGGCGGCAAGCGATCCGCTGATCATCGCCTATGCCTGCCGGCTCGCAGCGTCCGCACGTGCGAGACCCGTGCCAGCGCCGCGCCACGCCGAAGGCCCGGCGGCGGTGATAGCCGGCACTGTCGGCCCGGTTATCCTCCGGCAGCTGGATGTGTTTGGCGAGGCCCATCCGGTCCTGACCGTGGACCTTCTCGATCCGCGCGGGCAACAGGCAACGATCGCAGCCGCGCTCGATTGGGCAACACCCCTCGTCGGCGCCAAGCCTTTCGCCATCTCAACGGCGACGGATACGGAAGGCGTGGAACGCGCGCAGCAGGCGCTTGGCGCGCTCGGCGCGGCGCGGCGGGCCGAACATCTGCTTGGCGCAATCTCGCAAGGGCTGCACGACCGGGGCGTCAACCGCTTCATCGTCGCCGGCGGCGAAACCTCGGGGGCGGTCGTCTCGGCCCTGGGCATCGGTTCCGTCCGCGCATTTCCCGAAGGGCCAATCGGCACGGGCTTCTGCGTGGCGGAAGGCCCGCGACCGATCTCGCTCTATCTGAAACCAGGCAAGCTTGGCGGCGAAGACATCCTGCCGAGAGCCCTGGAGCTCATGAAAGCCTAGTCGAAGGAAGCAAACAAATGCAGGCTCCATCTGATCCGCGTGTCGCGCTGGTCGAAGCCACGTTGAAAACCGTCGAGCTGAAGCTCAACAGCGGCACGGCCGGCAATCTGAGCCTCCGCCATGGCGAGGGAATGCTGATCACTCCCACCGGCATCCCGCCCCGGGAACTCGGCCCGGAGCAGATCGTGGAAATGGACCTCGAGGGAAACTGGGAGGGCCGCTGGAAACCCTCTTCCGAATGGGCGATCCATTCCCGGCTTTATCAGACGACGTCGGCCGGCGCCGTCGTTCATGCCCATCCCGACAATTGCGTGGCCCTGGCAGCACTCAGGCGGCCCATGCCGCCCTTTCACTACATGATCGCGGGGTTCGGCGGAAACATCATCCCATGCGCGCCTTACGCCTGCTTCGGCACACCGGCGCTTGCCGAGACAGTCGTCGCAGCCATGGGCACGACCTACGCCGCCTGTCTCATGTCGAACCACGGCATCGTGACGACGGGTCGCGATCTTGCTTCGGCGCTCGTGCGGGCTGAAAAGCTCGAGATGCTGGCGCGCCAGTACCTTCTTGCCTGCGCAGCAGGCGAACCGGTGCTGCTGTCAGAGGAAGAGCTGACCGAGGTGCACAGCCGCTACGGCACCTACGGCCAGCAATAGGCCTCAGGCGCCGCGCCAGACTTCGCTGAGGATACGCAGCGCCAGCTCCGGCTTTTCCAGATGAGGCATGTGCCCGCAGCGGTCGAAGGCGTGCAGGGCCACGTTATCGGGCAATCCGCGTGTCGAGCCAAAAGGCAGCACGCGGTCCTGGCGCCCGAAGACGATACGGACGATCTGCGACAGCTTGGCGATGTCAGATGCTACCGAGAAGCTCTGCGTCCCATCGGGGAAGAAGCGGTTGGCAAAACCCGTCATGGCCGTCGTCAGACCCTCATCCTTGCGCTGCTGAACGACCGAACGCACGAAGGCGTCTGAAATCGTCGCCGGGTCGTGAACCAACGTTTCCAGCCACGGCCGCAGGCTTTCGGTGCTGCGCGCTCTCAGGATGCCTTCGGTGAACGGGGCATTGATCTCCGGCCCGAGACCGGCGGGCGCGAAAAGGCAAAGGCCGCGAATATCGACCTGGGCCCGCCGAGCGACGCGTGCCGCAAGCGCTGCGCCAAAAGAATGGCCTGCAAGAACCATCGGTCCGATCTTTTCGGCGGCAAGCGTCGCCTCGACCAACTCGGCCATTTCATCCAGATCATCCGGAACGCTGCGCGGAGACTGCCCATGGGCGGGCAAGTCGAATGCAAGAGCCGGGAACTCGCTGCGCCCGCCCGCAAAGATGCCACGCCAGTTGTTCAGGTCGCCGCTGAAGCCGTGCAACATCACAACCGGCAGCCCTGCGCCCTGACGCAGCCAAACGGCATTGAGAAGCTGGCCACCTCCACGCCCAGGAAGTGAAGGCCGTGCATCCGCATCGCCGGAAGCCGCTGGCGCTGCCGTCGCGACGCCTGCAAGTCCGGCCAGAACATCCTTCTTCTGTACCCGCCCACGCGGCCCCGTGCCCTTCAGCCCCTCGAGGTGAATGCCATGCTCCTGCGCAAGGCGGCGAGCGAGCGGTGTCGGGTTGGGACCACTACGCGACGTGGAACGGGCCGGCGCCGCGGCATGCTGTGCGGCGACGGCCGGCCCGGCGGCCTCCAGTTCCAGTGCCCTGGTCGGAGCCGCAGGCATATCGGCGCCGACCTCGTCCAACGCAAAGATGCGTGCGACTTCGGCGCCTACGTCGACCTCGGTATCACCGGCCACAAGGTTGCGGATGATCCCTGCGCCCGGAGATTCCACCTCCACGGCGGCCTTGTCGTTGTCGATCTCGAAGAGGACCTGTCCTGCGGCAACCGTGTCACCTTCCTTGACGTGCCAGCGTGAAATGCTGCCGCTTGCCATTTCGAGGCTAACCTTTGGGAAGATGACATTGACTGGCATGACAGATCCTTTGGAGCGAAGCCTATTCCGCCGAGGTGTTCCAGGCGGGAGTAGGGACTGGGAAGGGCAAAAGGTCCGGTTGTCCGGCCAGGCTGGCGCGCAGGCGTTGTGTCAGGCGCACCAGCTCGGGGCCAACCGTGTTGCGGGACAGATCCTTCGGCAGAAGGTCGACGATGCCGCCGCATGTCAGTGCGACCAATGGCGACCCGTCCGTTGGCCGGAAAGCGACGCCGACGGCATTGATGTAGCTGTGCCACGTGCCGAAAACGCTGACAAAGCCGTCCCGCCGGTAGTCCTCGAGCGACTTGTCGATGAGCGCCACCAGCGCGTCCTTGTCCTTTTCGGCCTTCAGCAGCTGCTCCACCACGGAGGCGCGAATGTCCGGATGCATCTCGGCCAGATATGCCAGGCCCATGGCTGTCCGGCAGATCGGAACCCGGGAGCCGATGTTCAGCCGCAGCGTCACCGGTGACATCGACCTGCAATTGGCCAGGTAAACCATTTCCAGCCCGTCGCGCGTGCCAAGTGCCACGGCCGCCCCGGTCTTGTCGGCCAGTTCCTGCATAAGCGGCCTGGCCAGATGGATCACCGGGTTGGAGCTCAAGGCAGAATAGCCGAGCGATATGGTCGCCGGACCAATGCTGTAGCGGCCGAGCGTATCGTCATAGTTGAGATAACCAAGGTTCACGAGCGTCGCCGTCAGGCGCGAGACTGTCGCCTTGGGCAGTCCCGTCCGTTCGAGCAGATCCTGGTTTCCGAGCGTGCCGTCGTCGGCCGTGAAGGCACGCAGGATCTCAAGCCCGCGCGTCAACGATGCCGCGGGGTTGCTGCCCTCGGCAACATCTGCCCCATCGACCGGTTTTGTCCGCTTACGCATTTTCGACCTCTCCCCAGTGCCGCCGCCATACCAGAGAATCTCGACCGCTCGTTCGGTCACTATTGGAATTTAATTTCATTTATGTTGACGCGCGCTCCGGCTGTTGTCAATATTGTCGTCATACCCGTCGCCCGCATTCGACCGGCGCGCGGGGAATCCCGGCAAAAGGATCAGTTCCTTGATACGTTACATACTGCGCCGCCTCATCACTATGCCGTTCTTGGTGCTGGGCATCATCACGCTTGCCTTTCTGCTGACGACCGTAACCAAGGGCGATCCGCTGGCGGCCATTGTCTCTGACAGGCAGATGAACGACCCGGAGGCCGTCGCCGCCGCCAAGGCTCGCTGGGGCCTCGACCGGAGCTTGCCGGAACGATACCTGATCTATGTCCAGAACCTCGTCACCGGCGATATGGGCACGTCGTTCATCACCCGCCGTCCGGTCGCGCAGGACGTCATGTTCCGGCTTCCCGCCACGATGGAACTGGTGATCGCCGCCATGATCGTGGGCTCGACGATCGGCATATCGCTCGGCATGCTGGCCGCCTACTACCGAAACACGCCTATCGATCATCTGGCGCGCTTCTTCGCGCTCTTCGGATCCTCGATACCCGTGTTCTGGCTCGGACTGGCGCTTCTCTACGTATTCTCCGTCAAGTGGGGTATCCTGCCGGGTCCCGGCCGGCTTGATCCGCGCGCCGCACTGCCGCCCCGGGTCACCGGCTTCATGACCATCGACACGTTGCTGGCCGGAAACGTCAAGCTCTTCGCCGATGCCCTGTGGCACCTGATCCTGCCGGCATTCGTGCTTGGCTGGGCTGTGGCGGGCACCATCTCGCGCCTCGTGCGCGCCAATATGCTCGAAGTCCTCGATCGCGAATTCATCCTCACCGCCCGCTCCAAGGGGGCTGGCGAACTGCGTGTCGTCATCCGCCACGCGCTCCGCAACACGCTCGTGCCCACCCTCACCGTCATCGGCTACTCCTTCGCCTACCTGCTGACCGGCGCGGTGCTGACCGAGACCATCTTCTCGTGGCCGGGCATGGGATCCTACGCGGTGGATGCAGCGAGGGGCCTGGACTTCCCTGCCATCATCGGCGTGACCATCGTCGGCGGCGTCGTCTTCCTGGTGACCAACCTCATCACCGACGTCGCCTACGTCATCGCCAACCCACGCGTCCGTCTGGGATAAGACCATGACCGCATTGACACTCTCCTCGCTGAGACGGGCCCACTGGATTTCACTTCCGCTGGCGATCGGTTTCGCAATTGTCCTCTTCTGGCTGGCAGTGACCTTTCTCGCGCCGCTCATGACCTCGTACAATCCGCTCGACATGGTAGGTCGTCGGCTGCAGGCACCGAGCTGGGAACACTGGCTGGGAACCGACGCACTGGGGCGCGACGTGCTCAGCCGCACACTTCATGGCGCGCGGCATTCGCTGCCCATCGCCGTGGTCGTTGTCACCCTTTCGGTAGGGATCGGCGCGGCCCTTGGCGCTATTTCCGGCTTTGTCGGCGGCGTGTTCGGATCGGCAATCATGCGGCTGGTCGACGTCACCCTGTCATTCCCGCCGATGCTGCTTGCCATGGCGGTTGCGGCTTCGCTCGGGCCCGGCCTCGAGAATGCCACCGTCGCCATGATCATAGTGTGGTGGCCGGTCTATGCCCGCCTCATGCGCGCCCAGGTTCTGGAAGTCCGGGAGCGCGAGCATGTCGAGGCCGCCATCGCCGCCGGCGCAAGCAAGCCGCGTGTGCTGCTCAAGCATATCCTGCCGCTGTGCTGGACGCCTGTGCTTATCAGCGCAACGATGGATCTCGGCCAGGTCATCCTGCTTGCCGCGTCGCTGAGCTTCATCGGTCTTGGTGCCACGCCACCCACTCCCGAATGGGGGTCGATGATCTCCGATGGCGCGTCCCAGTTCTACTCCTGGTGGGTCGCGTTTGGACCGGGCCTTGCCATCCTGACGATCGTGCTCGGCTTCAACTTCATTGGTGACGGTCTGCACGACTATTTCGACCCGAAGTCCAAATGAGGCCTGACATGCAGCAAGAACCGCTCTTCTCCGTGCAAGACCTGCGTGTCTCCTTCGGCCGTCATGGCCACCATTTCGAGGCCGTGCGCGGCATCAGCCTTCACGTCGATCACGGCGAGGTGCTGGGCATCGTTGGCGAGTCGGGCTCTGGCAAGTCGGTCGGCATGCTGGCTGCGCTCGGCCTCCAGGCAAAGACCGCACGCGTCCAGGGGTCGGCCAAGTTCAAGGGCCAGGAGCTGGTCGGAATGCCCAGGCGCGAGTTGCGCAAGCTCCGTGGCTCGCGCGTTGCCATGATCTTTCAGGATCCGCTTTCATCGCTGAATCCGGTCATGACCGTCGGCGCCCAGATCGCCGAGGCCATCCTCCTGCACCATCCGGAAGTCTCCAAGAAGGCCGCACTCGACCGCGCGGTCGAGCTTCTGGCGCTCGTCGCCATCCCGCAGCCGGACCGCCGCATCCATCAGTACCCGCATGAGTTTTCGGGCGGGATGCGACAGCGCGTTATGATTGCCATGGCGGTGGCGAACGACCCGGACCTTTTGATCGCAGACGAGCCGACCACAGCGCTCGACGTGACCGTCCAAGCCCAGATCATGGATGTCCTGAGCGACCTCCGAAAGCGGCTGAACCTCGGCCTGATCCTCATCACGCATGATCTCGGCGTCCTTGCCGGCCATGCGGACCGCGTTGCCGTCGTCTATTCGGGAGAAGTGGTGGAGCAGGCGAGCATCGACGATCTCTTCGAACGCCCGAGCCATCCCTATACGCGTGGCCTCATCGCCTCCATTCCCGACATGGCCGAGGAAAAGGACCGGCTCTTTTCCATCGAGGGTTCGCCCCCGCCTCTGGGCAAGCTTCCGGGCGGCTGCGCCTTCCATCCGCGCTGCCCGCAGGTGCAGGCCATCTGCCGAACCACTGCGCCCGTGCTGCGGGACTTCGGAGGCCACAGCGCCTCCTGCCACTTCGCCACCCTTCCAACCGAGAGCGCAGCGTGATGCAACAAGCCATTCTCTCCGTTCGAGAACTGACCAAGCGCTTCCCGGTCACGGGCGGTCTCCTGTTCGAGCGGGAAATCGCGCATGTCAACGCGGTCGCGGGCGTATCGTTCGACGTCAATGCGGGTGAGACACTCGGGCTCGTCGGCGAGTCCGGCTGCGGAAAGTCCACCCTCGGCAGGTGCATCCTGAGGCTGATCGAGCCAAGCAGCGGCGAGACACTCTTCCATGGCCAGAACATCAACCTGGCCAATCCCACCGAAATGCGACGGCTGCGCCGCAACATCCAGCTCGTCTTCCAGGACCCCTACGCCTCGCTCCACCCGCGTATGCGGGTGGCCGAAAACATCGCCGAGCCGCTTCGCATCAGCGACCTCAATGCTGCGCAGCGCAAGGTTCGCGTGGCCGAAATGCTGGAACTCGTTCGTCTGAACCCGGAACACGGGCAACGCTATCCGCACGAGCTCTCGGGCGGCCAGCGCCAACGTGTGGTCATCGCCCGCGCACTTGCACTGAAGCCGGAACTGCTGGTCCTCGACGAACCCGTATCCGCACTCGACGTGTCAGTGCAGGCCGGCGTGCTCAATCTGCTCAAGGACATCCAGCGCGAGATGGGCACGGCCTATGTGTTCATCGCCCATGACCTGTCGGTCGTTCAGCACATCTCGCACCGGGTGGCGGTGATGTATCTCGGAAAGATCGTCGAGATCGCACCCAAGTCGCTCCTCTATGGCGCGCCAATGCACCCGTACACCCAGGCGTTGATGTCGGCGGTTCCGCTTGCCAACCCGAAGCTGGAGAGGACACGCTCGCGCATCGTGCTCAAGGGCGATCTGCCAAGTCCCCTCAATCCACCGTCGGGCTGTCGCTTTCGCACACGCTGCCCCATGGCACAGCCCATCTGCGCGCAGGAGGAGCCCCCCCTCGCCGACCATGGCGGCGGGCACTCGGTAGCCTGCCACTTCCCCAATGCAATCGACACTGGTTTGTCGGCACGCGTCTGACGCGGAGCCGGGAGGACGACATGACTGAACAAAAGCTGCCACTCGAAGGCATACGCGTGCTCGACCTGACCCGCGTCCTGGCCGGACCATGGACCACCATGAGCCTTGCTGATCTGGGCGCAGAGGTCTGGAAGATCGAGAACATCAAGGGTGGTGACGACACGCGCGCCTGGTCGGTGCCCAACTACAAGGGCGTCAGCACCTATTATCTGTGCGCCAACCGCGGCAAGCAGAGCATCGCGCTCGACCTCAAGGCATCGGAGGGACGGCAGATCGTGCTCGACCTGGCGGCAAAGGCCGATGTGATCGTCGAGAATTTTCGCGCCGGCACCGTGGACCGGCTTGGTATCGGCTATGAGGACATCCGGAAGATCAACCCGGGCGTGGTCTATTGCTCGATCTCCGGCTACGGCCAGTCCGGTCCCGAGCGGGATCGGCCGGGCTACGACTTCATCATGCAGGCGGAAAGCGGCCTGATGTCGATCACCGGCCAGGAAGACGGCCCGCCGAGCCGCCTGGGCGTTGCCTTCACCGACGTGGTCGCCGGCATGATTGCAACCCAGTCGATCCTCGCAGCGCTCTACCAGCGGCGCGATACGGGGACCGGGCAGTACATCGATGTCGCGCTGCTCGACGCCACGCTCAACATGCTGATCAATGTCGGAACCGGCTATCTGAATGCTGGCGTCGAGCCGACGCGATTTGGCAATGCCCACCCGACCGTCGTGCCATATCAGGTCTTCGATACGGCCGATGGTGTCTTTGCACTGGCCGTCGGCAACGACCGCATGTTCATCGATTTCTGCGAGCAGGTGATCGGTAGACCGGAGCTTGCCCGCGATCCGCGCTTCGTCACCTCGCACCAGCGGGCGGTGCACCGGGACGAATTGCTGCCGACGTTGGCAGACCAGATGCGCGAAAACACCTGCGCCTATTGGATCGACGCCTGCCGCAAGGCAAGTGTTCCTGCAGGCCAGGTGAAAACAGTCGCCGAGGCGCTGGAGAGCCCGAGCGTGGTGGAGCGCGGCGTCGTCGAGCAACTCGAACACGCCGAGCTTGGCCCGATCTCGCTCATCCGCGCCGCACATGGCCTCACCGCGCAGCGTTCGCACAAGGCAAAGGCTCCGCCCTTGCTCGGTGAGGACACGCGCGACGTCCTGCGCGATGTCCTTGGCCTGGACGACGACCATATCGACAAGCTTGCGGCCTCGGGGGCGGTCGCCTGTCGCGAAGCCGGTACCTTTGTGCCCGTCGAACCGGCGGGAGCAACCGCATGAGCGTGCATGTCGAGCTGCGCGGCGGGATTGCGATCGTCACCATCGACAATCCGCCGGTCAACGCAATCAACCTGGCCGTCCGCACGAAGCTTTTGGCCCTGGCCGACGAGTTCGACGCCGACAGCAGGGTCCGCGCTGTCGTACTGACGGGAGCAGGAAAGCTTTTCGTAGGCGGGGCCGACATCACTGAATTCGACCGCCCGGTCGAGCCGCCTTCCTTGCCCGACCTGATCGAACGGATCGAGAGTGCCGCAAAACCCTGGATCGCAGCGATACGCGGCGCGGCCTTCGGCGGCGGGCTGGAAGTGCCGCTCGGCTGCCGCATGCGGGTCGCAACCGAGGATGCGAAATTCGCACTGCCCGAGGTCAATCTCGGCATCATCCCCGGCGCGGGTGGGACGCAGCGCCTACCGCGGCTGATCGGCATCGAAACAGCACTCCGCGTGGCCGCGGAAAATCTGCAGCTTGATGGCGTACGCGCGGCCGAACTCGGTCTTGTCGATCGCCTTGTCCGGGAGCCGCTTGTCGATGCCGCCGTCGACTTCGCACTCGAGGCGCTTGAAAACCCCTTGCCGGAACCGGCCTCGCGCCGTCCCATAGTCGCCGCCGATCCAGCGCCCTGGGAGGAAGCCGGACAACGCATTCGCCGATCCGCTCGTGGCGCATCCGCCCCGTTGCTGGCACTCGACGCGTTGCGCTTTGGTGTCGAGAACGGCTTCGACGCTGGACTTGCCAATGAACGCTCGATCTTCCTGAAGCTGCGCGCCAGCGAAGAAGCGGCAGCGTTGCGCCACCTGTTCTTCGCCGAACGCGCCGCACCACGCCCGGCAGACCTGCGCGGCACAGCGCCGCTGCCTCTGGCGAGCGCCGGCGTCGTAGGTGGCGGCACAATGGGCGTCGGCATTGCTGCGGCTCTGCGCAATGCCGGCATCCCGGTCGTCCTGGTCGAGCGCGACCAGCAGAGCCTCGACCGAGGCCTGGCAGCCTTGAAAGCGGTCTTCGAGGCGGCGCGGAAGAAGGCGAGCCTGACCGACGAGGAAGCCGAAGCCCGGATGCAAGGCGTCACCGGCGCGGTCGGCTATGAAGCGCTTGCCCTTTGCGACCTTGTCATCGAGGCGGTGTTCGAAGACGTTGCCATCAAGCGCGAGGTCTTTGCCTCGCTCGGGCGCATCTGCCGGGCAGATGCCATTCTGGCGACCAACACCTCCTACATCGACCCTAGGCAGATTGCCGAAGGCCTGCCTGATCGCGGCCGGTTCATCGGCCTGCACTTCTTCAGCCCCGCGCAGGTGATGAAGCTTCTCGAGATCGTGCCGACGCCGGAGACCCGGCCTGACGTCGTCGCCACCAGTTTCGAGCTCGCCCGCAGACTGGGAAAGGTTCCGGTGCGTTCCGGCATCTGCGACGGGTTCATCGGCAACCGCATCCTGCGCCGTTATCGTGCCGAAGCGGAGGCGCTGCTCCGCGACGGCGTCGCCCCTGCAGCCGTCGACGCCGCCATGCGTGGCTTCGGCTATGCGATGGGACCGTTCGAAATGCAGGACATGGCAGGGCTCGACATCTCCTTCCTGCATCGCGAGGCGGCGCGCGCCCGCGGCGAGCAGATCGCCGAAACACCAGGAGACCTTCTGGTCCGCGCCGGGCGAAAAGGCCAGAAAAGCGGCGGCGGCTGGTACGACTACGCGCCTGGCGAGCGTACGCCCGTTCCCTCGCAGGAGGCCGCGCGCATCATCGCCCCGCTTGTCGGTGCGCCGATCGAGATTGCTGCCGATCGCATCGTCTCGCGTCTGATCGCTGCCATGGCGTCGGAAGGCCAAGCCATCCTGGACGAAGGCATCGCTGCCTCGCCGGCCGATATCGATCTTGTCGAGGTGCATGGATACGGCTTCCCGCGCAAGCGCGGCGGTCCGATGTTCCTCACCAAACGCCAGACCCCATGACCGTGACGAAAGACAACCGGATGATCACCTATCCCGATACACTGCTGTTCATCGACGGAACCTGGCAGCCTTCTGCCAGCGGCCGTACGATCCCAGTCATCAATCCCGCGACCGCACAGCCTATCGGCACTGTCGCCTGGGCCGACAGGAGCGATCTCGACGCAGCACTTGAAGCCGCCAGCAAGGGTTTCGCCATCTGGAGCAAGACCTCGGCTTTCGATCGGGCGAAGCTCATGCGCCGTGCCGCCGAGATCCTTCGCAGCCGTGTCGACGACATCGCGGTCATGCTGACCCTGGAACAGGGCAAGCCGCTGGCACAAGCGCGGTTCGAGACACTCTCAGCCGCCGACATCATCGACTGGTTTGCCGGCGAGGCACAGCGCACATATGGGCAGGTCATCCCGTCGCGTGCGCCCGATGTCGTGCAGATGACGCTGAAGCTGCCGGTCGGCCCGGTCGCTGCCTTCACGCCGTGGAACTTCCCGCTCAATCAGGTGGTGCGCAAACTTTCGGCCGCCATCGCCGCTGGTTGCTCGATCATCGTCAAGGCGCCTGAGGAAACCCCGGCTTCGCCGGCGGCGCTGATCCGCGCCTTCGCTGACGCCGGGATTCCGGCGGGTGTCGTCAACCTCGTCTACGGCGTGCCATCGGAGATTTCCGAGTACCTGATCCCGCATCCTGTCATCCGCAAGATCAGCTTCACCGGCTCGACTCCTATAGGCAAGCAACTCTCGGCGCTCGCTGGCCTGCACATGAAGCGCGCCACGATGGAACTGGGCGGTCATGCGCCGGTCATCGTCGCTGAGGATGCCGATCTCGAGCTTGCGACCAGCCTGATGGTGCAGAACAAGTTCCGAAATGCCGGCCAGGTCTGCGTTTCACCGACGCGCTTCCTCGTGCATGAGAAGATCGCAGACGCCTTCATCGACGGCTTCACCGCGGGTGCCAAGGCGATCCGCGTCGGCAACGGTCTCGACCCCGACGTCGATATGGGACCGCTCGCCAACGACCGGCGCATCCCCGCACTGGAAGGCCTGATAGCTGACGCCGTCTCACGCGGCAGCCGCCTGACCACAGGCGGCCGTCGCATCGGCAACGAAGGCTGGTTCTTCGAACCGACAGTGCTCGCCGACGTGCCGGTTGATGCGCGCATCATGAACGAGGAGCCGTTCGGCCCCGTGGCGGTCATCAACCGCTTTGCGACGCTGGACGCGGCGATTGCCGAAGCCAATCGCCTGCCATTCGGCCTGGCCGCCTTCGCCTTCACCCAGAGCAGCGCCACCGAAACACGCATCAGCAATGAGGTGGAGGCGGGCATGACCAGCATCAATCATCTGGGCCTTGCCCTGCCTGAGGTTCCCTTCGGCGGCATCAAGGATTCCGGCCATGGCACCGAAGGCGGCTCGGAGGCGATCGAGGCCTATCTCGATACAAGGCTGATCACCCGCAAGGGATGATCGCTTGAGGGAGGATGGCCATGCGCATCACCAACATCCGCACCTATGCGATCAGCTACGCTGACAGCAATGACTTCGGCCGCATCAAGGCGACGGTGCTCGTTCGCGTTACCGCCGCCGGCGGTGCGGTTGGATGGGGTGAGGGCGTGACGCTCGCGCCGGAAGCGGCGCGAGCCACGAAGGTCCTTGTCGACGAGGGCTTCGCCCCGCTTCTTCTGGAGGCTGGGGACATCGGCGTCGAAGACGCCTGGAACCGCATGCGCGCCCATTGCTGGTGGTATGGCGAAGGTGGCCTCGCCACCATAGCCTACTCGGCGATCGACATGGCGCTTTGGGATATCGACGGCAAGGAGCGCGGCCTGCCGCTCCATGCCCTTTTGGGCGGCCGCCTGCAGGAGAGCCTGCCGGCCTATGCCAGCAGCCACGTCAACAAGGCGACGCTGGACGAGAACATCGCCGAGGTCATCGGCTTCAAGGATGCGGGCTATGCCGGCTGCAAGCTTGGGATCGGCAAGAAAGGCCTTTCTGATATCGGCACGAACCCGGAGCAGGATGTCCTGTTCGTCAAGCTGCTGCGCGAGGCGGTCGGCCCTGAATTCCCGATCCTGATGGATGCCGGCAACGGCGTCGTCTGGGATCGCGAAACGGCAATCCGCACCGTCAGCCGCATGGCCGAGCACGACATCGGCTGGATCGAGGAACCGTTCTATCCGACCCGCATCGACGACTATCGCGCCTTGAAGGCTGCCGTGTCGGTTCCGATCGCAAGCGGCGAGCGTGAGTACACCGTGACAGGCTATCGCGACCTGATAGCAACCGGGACTGTCGATATTGTCGGCGTCGACCCGGCGCGCTCGGAAGGCATTACCGGCTTCCGCAAGGTCGACGAGATCTGCTCGCAGACAGGCACTGTCATGAACGCCCACGCCTGGAGCACCGCAGTGCTTACCGCGGCAAGTCTCCACCTGTCGCTCGCTTCGCCCAACACGAAACTGTTCGAGCTCAAGCCGTTCGCGGTCTCTGTGCAGACGGATCTGGTCGACGAGGCGATCGGATACGAGGCCGGCGTGGTGCGCGCATCGGAACGGCCTGGCCTTGGCATCGAGGTTCGGCAGGACATCGTCGAGAAATTGGAAATGCACTGACCCGTCCACGGCCCCGCTCAAACGCGCACTGGGAGATCACTCTGAAATGCAGATCACCGGCAAGACCGCGATCGTTCTGATGCTTGCCGATCCGGTCGACCACATCAGGGGCACCGTGCTGATAAACGACCAGTTCGCCGCTCTCGGCCTCGACGCGGTGATCGCTCCAATCCATGTCCACCCTGGTGATCTTGCCCAATGCCTCGATGCCGTCAGGCTGATGCACAATGTGCGCGGGCTCGGCATCACCATTCCGCACAAGATTGCAGCCGTTCCCCTCATGGACGAGCTGAGCCACTCCGCCCGGCGGCTAGGCGCCGTCAACTTCATCCGCCGTAACCCCGACAGTACGCTGACCGGCACCAACACTGACGGTATCGGCTTCGTTACCGGGCTCGCGGTCAACGGCGTCGAGCTTGACCGCAAACGCGCGCTTGTCGTCGGCGCGGGCGGTGTCGGCCGCGCCATTGCGTTGGCGCTGGTGGACAAGGGGTTGCAGGAACTTGTGCTCGCCAACCGCGATGCGGCCAAGGCGGAAGCCCTGGCGCGCGATATCGCTGAACTCGCGCCCGCCTGCCGCGTTCGCGTGGTGGAGGCGCACGGTCCGGACGCGCTTGACGGTGTCGACCTGCTCGTCAACGCCACGTCGCTGGGTATGCGGCAGGGCGATCCGCTGCCGCTGTCGCTCGACCGGTTGGGCCGGGAAACTGTTGTTGCCGAGGTCATCGTCAACCCCACTATGACGCCGCTTCTGGAGGCCGCCACCGCACGCGGCTGCAAGGTCGTCGGCGGTGCTGAAATGCTCAAGCCGCAGCCCCGTCTTGTAGCCGAGTTCTTCGGGCTCATTCAATGAAGCTGGACCTCGACGGTCCGCAATCGCCAAGAAAAGGGAACACCATGCAGATCACCGGCGAAACCGACCTCTTCTTCATCGTTGGCTCACCCGTCCGGCACTTCCGCGCGCCGATCATGTTCAACGATTATTTTGCCTCGAAGGGGCATAATTTCAGCTGCGCTGGCCTGCATGTCCTGCCGGATGACCAGGCGGCCACATTTGAGCTGGTGCGCAAGACCGACAATATCAAAGGGCTCTGCATCACCATCCCGCACAAGATCAATGCCGTGCCACTGGTCGATCGGCTGACCGACGTCGGCAAGCGCATCGGCTCCGTCAATTTCGTTCGCCGCGAGACCGACGGCAGCCTCACCGGCCATAACATCGACGGCCAGGGCTTCATGCGCGGGCTGGCGAACAACGGCTTCGATCCCAAGGGGGCTGATGTGGTGCAGGTCGGTGTCGGCGGTGTCGGTCGCGCCATCGCCTTCTCGCTGGCGGCCTCTGGAATCGGCCGCCTGACGCTCATCAATCGCGATCCGCTGAAGGCCCAGCGCCTCGCCACGGAAATCCACGATGCGACGGGCGTGACCGTCGTGGCGCTGGATGCTGGCGAGAACCCTGACCTCTCGCGCGCCACGCTGCTCGTAAACGCCACATCTGTCGGCATGGTCGGCAACATCGCGCTCCCCCTCGATATCGCTGGCCTCACGGCCGCCACGACTGTGGCGGATGTCGTGCTCAAGCCCGATGAGACGGAACTGCTCGCGGCCGCCCGCGCCCTCGGCTGCAGATGCGTGCCCGGCACGGCGATGCTGAAGCCCCAGATCGAACTGTGCGAGGAGTTTCTCTACGGCGGAGCACAGCAAGCGGGAGGCTGACATGGCAACGACCGAGAGCCTGATTGCGCGACGAGACCGCCTTCTCGGTCCGAACGTGCGGCTGTTCTACAGTGATCCGGTCCATCTCGTGCGCGGGCGCGGGGCCCGCGTCTGGGACGCGTCAGGCCGCGAATACATCGACGCCTACAACAATGTCCCTCACGTAGGCCATTGCCATCCCGCCGTCGTCGAGGCGATCGCGCGGCAGGCGAGCGAATTGAATACCCATACCCGCTACCTGCACGAGGGCATCCTGGACTATGTCGAACGCCTCGTCGCAACACTTGACGATACCATCACAAGCGCAATCATGGTCTGCACCGGCTCCGAGGCAAACGACATCGCCTTGCGCATGGCCCAGGCGCTGAGCGGCAAGACCGGGATCATCGCGACCGACAACACCTACCACGGCAATACCTCGGCGGTTTCCCAGCTTTCGACGATGATCCCGCCGATCGGAGGGTTCGGTGGACACGTGCGTCATGTGCCGGCACCTGACAGTTATCGGCCGCTGGGCGGTGTCGCGGGCGACTTGCATGCAGCAGCGTTCGCACGAGCCGTGGAAAGCGCCTGTATCTCGTTGATCGAGAGCGGCCACGGCGTTTCGGCGATGATCCTTTGCCCGGCCTTCGTCAATGAAGGCTTCCCAGATCTGGCGCCAGGCTTTCTCGATCAGGCAATCGCCGTCGTTCGCGCCCATGGTGGCATCGTCATTGCCGACGAGGTCCAGGCCGGCTTTGGTCGACTTGGCACGCATTTCTGGGGTCATGAACGCATGGGCTTCGTCCCCGACGTCGTCACCATGGGCAAGCCGATGGGCAACGGCCATCCGGTCGCGGCAGTGGCTGCCTCCTACGAGACCATGGCCGCTTTCCGCCAGGCCTTCCGCTACTTCAATACATTTGGCGGCAACCCGGTCTCGTCAGCTGCCGCAAGCGCCGTGCTCGACGTTCTGGCCGCCGAGAACCTGCCCGCCAGAGCAGCGGAGACTGGCGAATACATGCGCGCAAACCTCAGGCGGATGGGGGAAAAGCACCAGATCATCGGCGATGTCCGCGGCTCTGGGCTCGCAATCGGCGTCGAGCTCATCAGCGATCGAGAAGCGCGCACGCCTTGTTCTGCCGCAGGCGTGGTCGACGCCATGCGACGCGAAGGCATTCTGATGGGCATGAATGGCATCCATGGCAACGTGCTGAAAATTCGGCCGCCATTGGCATTCGACAGGTCGGATGCGGAAACGCTGCTGGAAACCCTCGACCATATCCTTGAGCGCATCGCATGACCGATGACCTGCAGCGTCTTGCCCGGGTGGCAGCTTTGGCGTGGCCGCAAATCACCGGGCGGCCGACGCTCGTGATGCAGCGCGAGAATGTCGTTTTCCGCGTCGAGACCACAGAAGGTGAGTGTGCATTGCGACTTCACCGACCGGGTTATCGCAGTTCCGCAGAACTACAGGCGGAACTGACCTGGATGGCAATGCTGGCAACTGAGGGCATGGACGTCCCTGCCCCGCTGCGCACCACCGATGGACGTCTTCTCGTGGAAGGCACACGGGCCGCGAGCCTCCTGCGATGGCTGCCTGGTACGCCACTCGGCCATACCGACGAGCCATTGGCGATCACCGGTGTGAGGCGGACAACGCTTTTCCACGCAATCGGGCGTGCGATGGCCACGGTGCACGACCTGTCGGACCGCTGGAGGTTGCCCTCGGGGTTTTCCAGGCCCTCCTGGGATCAGGAAGGCCTGGTCGGCGAAGCGCCGTTGTGGGGACGTTTTTGGGAAGCAGAGATTTCCCAAGAGGATCAGGTGCTCTTTCGGCGCGTCCGCGACTACGCGCGCAACGTCCTGTCCAAATCGGAGGCGGATATCGGCCTGATCCACGCGGATCTCGTGCGCGAAAACGTGCTCGTGGACGGCGATAATGTCCGATTCATCGACTTCGACGACAGCGGCTTTGGCTACCGCATCTTCGATCTTGCGACCGCCCTGTTGAAGAACCTCGGCGAGCCCGATTACCATGACCTTCAGGCTGCGCTTTGCGACGGCTACTCCACGCGCCGACCTTTGCCGGACATCGAGCTGCTGCCGATTTTTCTGGTGCTGCGCAGCCTGACCTATGTTGGCTGGGCAGCGACGAGAATGTCCGAACCGGCGATTGCCCGGCGCATGCCTTCATACCTGGCAACCTGCCGCAAACTCATCGGAACCGTGCTGCCGGACCTCGCCGACCCCAGATACTGAGCAAGACACTCACTGTTCGAAGCGATCAACTGCCATCTCCGTCAGCATCGCCTATTGGGCGCTTTCTGCTCGGATCAAAATAATGTCTCCATCGAAGGAGACGAGAGCGTGCCTGGAGCGCCCCTTGGTGCTCCAGGCCGTGTCACCTGATCGCCGCCAAGTGTACCCCGCTAGGTATTGCGCCAACTTCGGGCACTGTACCAACGAACGGCGAACCGGACCCTGCTGGGGCTGATCCATATACATACGATTTCATTGAAAATATTGGCGCACCCGACAGGATTCGAACCTGTGACCTCTGCCTTCGGAGGGCAGCGCTCTATCCAGCTGAGCTACGGGTGCTCGTCCACGGCGGGCCGCGAACCACGCCCGGCGCACCGGACGACGCAGTCCTCATAGCCGAAGCTGTGCTGCGCTTCAACGGGCAATCGGCAAGACGCCGCCTTCGCCTGCGGGCCTTATGAGCGGGCTTCGGCGAAGGAGACGAGGCGGCGGCGCTTTTCGTCCCAGAGGGCGAGATTGACGCAGGCGAGGCTCCTGCCGAAGGTGAGCTTGACCCGCTCGCTCGCAGCGCGGAGTTCTTGGCTGCCGTTGAAACATGCCTGCAGGCGATAGAACGGCACGCGGCTGCAAAGGTGATGGATGTGGTGCAGGCCGATCGAGCCGGTGAGCCACTGCGCCGGCCGCGGCAGCACGTACCAGGAGCTGCCGCCGAAGGCTGCGACATGCAGGTCCCAGGCGTCGTCCTTGTCCCACAGTGTCTCCTCGAACTGATGCTGGATGTAGAAGAGCCAGCCGCCGGCCCATGCCCCCATGACCACCACCGGCAGCACGGCAAGCATGACCATCCAGCCCGAGAGATAGACGAGCGCACCGTAGAAGACGACCAGCGCCAGATTGAGCCCGCCCGCACTGCGCCATGCGTCGACGCGCGGTATGGCGTCATTGTAGGGAAGCCGGTGGACGAGGAGGAAATAGAGGGGAACGCCGAGGACGATCAGGACCACTGGATTGCGGTAGATGCGGTACATCAGCTGCTGGCGCGAGGTCATCGCCTCATATTCAGCGACGGTCCGGGTGTTGATGTCGCCGATGCCGCGCTTGTCGAGATTGCCCGAGGAGCCGTGGTGGGCGGCATGCGCCTTCTGCCACAGAGTGTAGGGGGTGAATGTAAACACGCTGAGCAAGAGCCCGATCCAGCGGTTCGCCGGACGCGAGCTGGTGAAGGAGCCATGGCCGCAATCATGCTGGATGGCAAAGAGACGGACCAGGAAGGCCGCGCAGACCGGCGCCAGCAGCGCCACCGCGGCCCAGCGCCAGCCGCCAAGCAACGGGCCGGCATAGGCAGCCAGCCAGACCAGCGTTGCGCCCATCGCCAGGAAAGGAACGAGCGTGACGGCCAACTCGAATGCCGCACGATGGTTGTCGGGGTCGCGGAAGCGATTGCAATGCGACACGAGCCTGCGAACGAGCGCCTTTTCGGCAGCATGATCGACAACAGGAGTGATCCCATCTGGAGGAATCCGGCCATCCTCGGTGGACGGCATCAGCTGGGTCATCTGGGCTCCGGATATTTCGGCGTTGATCGCGACTGGTGTCACGCAGATGTCATTAAGGCGCAGCTGATGCGATGACCAGTGGCTCCGATGTGGCAAATTAACTTTCGTCGCACCTTTTCCTGCCGCGCGCCTGGCAATCACCGAGCTGGCTGGCGACCATCGGCACCATTGTGTATCCAAAGGCATGTTCACCCTCGCCCGCATCGAAAGCCTGTCGCAGGAGATCAAGAAGAGCCGCTTCCTGGCCGTTGCCGGACCGGTGGCGAGCGAGGCCGAGGCAAAAGAGTTCATCGCCGCGCATTCCCAAGTGGATGCAAACCACAATTGCTGGGCCTGGAGGATCGGCCAGGGCTATCGCTTCAGCGACGACGGCGAGCCAAGCGGCACCGCCGGCAAACCGATGCTGCAGGCGCTGGACGGGCAGAACCTCGACAACGTGGCCGTGGTCGTGACCCGCTGGTTCGGCGGCATATTGCTGGGCAGCGGCGGCCTGGTGCGCGCCTATGGCGGCACAGCCGCCGCCTGCCTGCGCGCCGCCGAAAAGCTGGAGCTGGTGGCAACCGTCGAAGGCAGCGTCGCCTGCAGCTTTTCCGATCTCGCGCTGGTCAAGGCGCGGCTGGCCGCGTGGCCGGGCGTGACGATCGCGCGCGAGGATTTTTCCGCCACCGGCGCCGACCTCGCCGTCAGCCTGCCAGAGGCGGATGCAGAGGCAGTCGCCCGCATGGTCACCGACCTCACCAGCGGCCGGACCACGGTCATCCTGCCGGACTGATTTCGGCACCCCGTGCTGCTTTTCTCCGGGCCAATCTGCCCCGGTATGCATATGGTGGCGACAATTGCGGGCAGACCTATGCCGGAAGGTCCGAAGCCAGTTCTTTGGAAGGAGACACGAATGGACATCAAGCGCTGCGGGTCGCGGCCGTCGGCCAGACCCTCGCCTGACTATTTCACCGGCGCCGTGCGACAGGACCCGGTCATCGAGGCGCCGGCACCCGCCCAGGTGCGGGCTGTCAACGTCACCTTCGAGCCGGGCGCACGCACTGCCTGGCACACCCACCCGCTGGGACAGACGCTTGTGGTGACCGCAGGCTGCGGCTGGGCCCAGGTGTGGGGCGGCAAGATCGAGGAGATCAGGCAGGGCGACGTCGTCTGGTTCGCGCCCGGCGAAAAGCACTGGCATGGCGCCACCGCAACCACCGGGATGACGCACCTGGCGATCCAGGAAGCCCAGGCCGGCAAGGCCGTCGACTGGCTCGAGCACGTCACCGACGAGCAGTACAAGGCGCCTGAATAAGGCAAAGAGTGCCCGGACAAGAGCCCTTCATATGTCCGGGCAGCCGCGAGCCTACTGGACCTCGGCCATCGGCACCGGCGCGCCGTCGGGTGCGGCCATGGCAGCGGTGTCGACCGGCATCGGCATGGCCGGGCCGGGCGCCGGTGCCAGTGCGACAGGTGCGGCCTGCACCGGCGCTGCCGCCACGCCGCCGCCCGATGCCTCGGGCAGGTAGCGGACGATGAGATCCTCGACATGAGCGTTGCGCTTGCGCGCCGTGTCGCCGCCCATCACCACCACGACGAGCTTGCGGCCATCGGCATAAACCGAGGTGACGATGTTGAAGCCGGACGCCCTGATGTAGCCGGTCTTGATACCGTCGACGCCGTTGACGCGGCCGAGCAGGTCGTTGTGGCCGCGGATACGCTTGCCACGGAAGCTGAAGTCAGTGGCCGAGAAATAATAATAATGCTGCGGGAAATGCTTGCGCAGCGCCATGCCGAGCACGGCCATGTCGCGCGCCGTGGTGCGCTGACCATCGTCGGGCAGGCCCGACGCATTGCGGAAGACGGTTGCCGTCATGCCGAGCTGGCGCGCCTTCGACGTCATCTGGCGAGCAAAGCCCTCCTCCGAGCCGCCGAGATATTCGCCGACGGCGACTGCCACGTCGTTGGCCGACTTGGTTGCGAGCGCGCGGATGGCGGCCTCGACATCGATCTGCTCGCCACGTCGGAAGCCCAGCTTCGATGGCGGCTGCGAGGCGGCATTGTCGGAAACGGGGATGAGGGTGGCCTTGGTGACCCGGCCCTGCTGCATCGCCTCGAACAGCAGGTAAAGCGTCATCATCTTGGTGAGCGAGGCCGGATAGCGCGGCGCGGTCGCATAGGCCTGGAACAGCGTGCGGCCATTGTTGGCGTCGACGACGATTGCCGCATATTTCTCGGGCGCCGCCTGGGGGGCGGCGACATTCAGGGTCTCGCCGGCCGTGGCGCAGGCAGACACCAGCGACAGCACGGCTATCAGCGTGACAACCCGCCTGAATATTCCGAGTTGGGGAAGCCTGAACGGCAGCGAATGAGAAAGGGCCTGGGCCAACACCTGAAACCTTGAGTCCGTCACCTGTGACCGGGCCTTATCGCCCCCCGCCGAAGCAGCACCGGTCGAAACTACAAAAGCCGCAGCGAACCGTCCATTTGCCGCGCGGTCTAATGCACATCTAACGCCTGCAGTGTTGAACATTGGTTACACCCCCGGCTTGCACTCATCTGGGTGAATCAGCTTCTCTGCGGCCCGAACGCCCATTGGCGGCGCAAGGGATGAGGCCGACATGAACGACTACAGCTTCCGGGCCGAGGGCATATCGGTGACGCTCGACCTTGCAGTCGGGCATGTCGCCGAACTGGCGATCGCGTCAGGGGGACGGACGCTCAGGCCACTGCATCGCGCATCTTGGATCGGCTCGCCCGACCTGCCCGCCGCGATGCCGGCAGGCCAGCTCAGGCTGTCGGGCGATTTCCTCTGCGCGCCCTTTTCTCGATCGGATGTCGAGGAAGCGCCGCTGCATGGCTGGACCAGCAACAGCGCCTGGGAGCATGTCGGCGACGAGAAGCTGGCCGACGGCGTGCAGGCGACGTTCCGGCTCGAGCGCAAGGTCATGGGAGCCGTCGTCGAAAAGCAGCTGACCGTGCGCGACGGACACCCTTTCCTTTACCAGGAGCACAGTTTCATCGGCGGCAGCGGCGCGATTTCGGTCGCCCATCACCCGATGACGGAGATGCGTGCAGGCGGCAGGCTGGCGTTTTCGCCCAAACGGCTGGCGGCGACGCCAGAGACGTCGCCCGAGACCGACCCGGCGCGCGGCCACAGCGCACTCGCCTATCCGGCAGAGAGCCACGATCTCACCCGTTTTCCGGCGGCAGATGGCAGCGTGCTCGACCTGACCGAGTTCCGCACCGATAGTGCACATGAGGACTTCGTCACTCTGGTCGAGGCAGAACATGGCGGCATGGGCTGGTCGGCGGTGGCGCGCGAGGCCGAAGACGACGTCGTGCTGGTGCTGAAGAACCCCGCCGAGCTGCCGGTGACAATGCTGTGGATCAGCAATGGCGGGCGCTTCTACGCGCCGTGGAACGGCCGGCGCGGCGTGCTCGGTGTCGAGGACGGGCGCGCAGCCATCGGCCATGCCGCCTCGCTCGGCGACAACTGGATGAAACGCCTGGGCGTGGAAACGGCCTTCACGCTCGGCGGCACCGTCAGCTTCAGGCAGGTGGTCGGCGCGGTCACATCATCGAGGGGCACAGCGCCAAGTTCAGTCACCGCCGCCAAGGGCCGGCTCCAGCTCGCCTTCGACGGCGGCGCGTCGGACGAGGTCGGCTTCGACGACAGCTTCCTGCGCATCAGGCATGCGCCCTTGAACTGAGCTCTTCGCCGCCTCATTTTTGACGGAACTTGCGGCACGATGACAGCTGTAACCCTCGGGAAGGTCCATGTCAGAAATCGCCCATATCGCCGCCACCCTGTTCAAGCGCGCGCATCATGCCCAGCGTTTCGTCGTCGGCATCGCCGGGCCGCCCGGCTCGGGCAAGTCGACGCTTTCGGCGGCCCTTCACGACGTACTGCCCGACGGGGCTGCGGCTGTGGTGCCGATGGACGGCTTCCATTTCGATGACAGCGTGCTCGACAGGCGCGGCCTGAGGGCACGCAAGGGCGCACCCGAGACATTCGACTTTGCCGGCTTCGAGGTGCTGCTGCGCCGACTTAAGGCGGCCGAACCCGATGTCGCCATCCCAGTCTTCGACCGCAGCATCGAGCTGTCGCGCGCCGCGGCGGACGTGGTCAGCGCCGACGTGAAGTTCATCCTGGTCGAAGGCAACTACCTGCTGCTCGATGAGGATCCGTGGCAGAGGCTGGCGCCGCTGTTCGATTTCACCATCTTCGTCAATTCGCCGCGCGAGGAACTGGAGCGGCGGCTGGTGGAGCGCTGGCGCGAGCATGGCCGCTCCGACGCCGACGCGCGCAACTGGATCGACACCAACGACATGCCCAATATCGACCGCGTGCTTCACGCCAGGCGCAAAGCCGACCTGGAACTCTGAACGAGCAAGTCCGGGGCAACAAAAAAGCCGGAGGTGCAACGCAGCTCCGGCTTTTTGGTATTCAGGAGACGCCGATCACGGCCGTGGCGGGACGTTCAGTCCCTTCTGCACGGCGGGACGGGCGAGGCCACGCTCGAGCCAGGCCGCGACATTCTTGAAATCGTCGAAGCCGACCAGATCGCGCGCCTCGTAAAAGCCGATGAGGTTGCGCACCCAGCCGAGCATCGAGATGTCGGCGATGGTGTAGTCGTCGTCCATGATCCACTTGCGGCCTTCGAGCCGCTTGTCGAGCACGCCGAGCAGGCGCTTGGACTCGTCGCGATAGCGCTCCAGCGGGCGCTTGTCTGATATCTCGCGGCCGGCGAATTTGTGGAAGAAGCCGAGCTGACCGAACATCGGGCCGACCGACGCCATCTGGAAGAACACCCACTGCACCGTTTCGTAGTGGCGGGCGCGGTCGGCGGGGATCAGGCGGCCGGTCTTTTCGGCGAGATAGAGCAGGATGGCGCCCGACTCGAACAACGCCAGCGGCTTGCCGCCGGGACCGTTGGGATCGATGATCGCCGGGATCTTGCCATTGGGGTTCAGCGCCAAGAATTCGGGCGTCCAGCTCTCGTTCTTGCCGATGTTGATGGCATGGGCCTCATAAGGCAGGTCGAGCTCTTCCAGCACGATCGACACCTTCACGCCATTGGGCGTCGGGAAGGAATAGAGCTGGATGCGGTCGGGGTGCTGGGCTGGCCAGCGCGCAGCAATCGGAAAGGGCGTAAGATCGCTCATCGACGGTTCCTCGGGATGGGCCGCGTGGAAACGCCGGCCAAGGGTGGGGGCACGCAAGATGTAGTCGCGGCGTGGCCGCGCATCAATATCCGGATGTCACGACAGCAAGGCGACGGCGGCCGCTCAGGCCGCCTTGACCGCCACCACGGCATTGGTGCCGCCAAAGGCAAAGCCGTTGCTGATCGCGACGCGCACGTCGCGCTTCCTGGCCACGTTCGGCGTGACGTCGAGGTCGCAATCGGCATCTGCCTCGCGATAGTTGGCCGTCGGCGGAACCAGACCCTCGCGCACCGCCATGACGCAGGCGATCATCTCAAGCGCGCCGGAGGCGCCGAGGCAATGGGCGTGCATCGACTTGGTCGACGACACCGACAGCTTGTGGGCATGGGCGCCGAACACGCGCTTGATGGCCGCGGTCTCGATCTGGTCGTTGGCCTTGGTGCCGGTGCCGTGGGCGTTGATGTAGTCGACCTCTTCGGGCGCAAGGCCGGCGTCGAGCAGGCAGGCACGCATCGCGGCCGTGGGGCCCTCGACGGTCGGAGCAACGATATCGGACGCATCGCCCGACATGCCGGCGCCGGCAAGCTCCGCCAGGATGGTCGCACCGCGTGCCACGGCGTGTTCATAGGTCTCAAGCACGGCCATTCCGGCGCCCTCGCCGAGCACCAAGCCCTGGCGGTCGGCCGAGAACGGACGGCAGGTGTCGGGCGACAGAACGCGCAGCGCTTCCCAGGCCTTGACGATGCCCCAGACCAGCGGCGCGTCGGTGCCACCGGCAACCATAACGTCGGCGCGTCCCAGGCGAAGCTGGTCCATGGCCGCGGCAAAGGCGTGGTTGGAGGACGAGCAGGCAGAGGTGACGCCGAAGACCGGGCCACGCAGGCCGAGGCTCATGCTGACCTGGCCGGCGGCTGCACCAGGCATGACCTTGGGCACAGTGAAGATGCCGGCGCGGTTCTTGCCGTCGAGCAGGATGGCGCGATAATTTTCCTCGATCGCCTCCCAGCCGCAGACGCCGACACCGACGATCGTCCCCATGCGGTAGGTGTTGGCATCAGTCGAAACCAGGCCCGCCTGGGCCATGGCTTCGCGTGCCGAAATCACCGCCAGCAGGCTGAAACGGTCCATCGACACAAGCTGCCGGCGGTCGATGCCATGGTCGGGCAGTTCGGCGATCTCGGCGCCCGTACGGGTCTTGAGGTCATGCAGCGGCGACTGGACCAGTTGGCCGATGGCCGAGCGGCCATTGCGCATGGCATCCCAGATTGCAGGCGCGCCGTTGCCGAGCGCGCACAGCCCGCCGATGCCGGTGATGACGATACGCTGACGGGTCATGTCAGACTTTTTGGGCGATCAGGCCGCGAACGGCTTCCACCATGTCGCCGACATTCTTGAGGCTGCTCCAGGCGTCGACCGTGTTCATTTCGATCTCGATGCCGTATTCCTCTTCGAGGTCGAAGATGATCTCGGTCAGCTCGAGAGAATGGATGCCGAGCGCGGTAAGCTCAGTGCCCAGGGTAATCTCTTCGCCGCCGGTCTCGGCATGGGCCTTGATCTTCTCGATGATGTCGGTTGCCAGTTGGTCGGCCATAAGTACCCTTCCCCAGAACTATACACGTGTCAGGCAATTCGCCGCCCATTCCCGCAGCAGGCCCGAATGCGGCTCTCGGGCGCCAAAAGCCCCGAAATGAGCCAAAGAGGTTGTTCCTCTATAGAAACCGAAACGCGGTGAGGCAACAAGCTATATATCGACAAAACCGCCGGCTCGATTAACCTCGGGGCACCATGACAGCACGTATTTCCCCCTCCGCAGCCATCGACGCAGCGGCGATTTCCTCGCAGCGCGTCGCAGCGAAAGGCAGGATCGAGATCGAGCGGCGCGGCGGCCGCAGCAGGCTTGCGCGCCTGTTCCAGGAGGGCGCGGCGAAAATCCGCCTGCCCGACACCGGAACCGATCCGCTGGAGGCCGTGCTCATCAACATGGCCGGCGGCCTGACCGGCGGCGACCGCATCGCCTGGGAGGTCTCAGCAGGCGCAGACGCACGCGCCGTCATCACCACCCAGGCCTGCGAGAAAGTCTATCGCGCACTTGCCGGGCATGCCGAGGTCGATGTGCGGCTCGGCGTCGGCGAAGGCGGTTTTCTCGGCTGGCTGCCGCAGGAGACCATCGTCTTCGACCGCGCCGCCTTTTCGCGCCGGCTGGACGTGGAACTGGCATCAGGCGCGGAAGCCCTGCTCGTCGAGGCGACTATCTTCGGCCGCAGTGCCATGGGCGAGCGGGCGCGTTTCGGCACGTTCAGCGACCGCTGGCGCGTCAGGCAGGGCGGCAGGCTGGTCCATGCCGAGGATCTTGCCTTCGGGCCGGAGATCGAAGCGACATTGTCACGCCCGGCCTCGGCGGGCGTGCGCATCGCCTTTGCCACGCTGCTGCTTGTTTCCCAGCGCGGCGAACAGATGCTCGAACAGGCGCGGAAAATCATCGGCGACGACGGCGGCGCCAGCTACTGGACGGTCGGCCAAACTGGCAAGCTTCTTGCGAGGCTTTACGCCGAAGACGGCTACACGCTACGAAAGCGACTCATGCCACTGGTCGCCCTGCTCAACGGACAGGCAGGCCTGTCCAGACTGTGGTCACTCTAGGATTTTGGTGCGCAAATGAACCTGACGCCTCGGGAAAAGGACAAGCTCTTGATCGCCATGGCCGCGATGGTGGCGCGCAAGCGACTGGAGCGCGGCGTCAAGCTGAACCATCCCGAAACGGTGGCGCTGATCTCCGACTTCATCGTCGAAGGCGCCCGCGACGGCCGCTCGGTCGCCGAGCTGATGGAAGCCGGCGCTCATGTCGTTACCCGCGCCCAGGTGATGGACGGCATCGCCGAAATGATCCACGACGTGCAGGTGGAAGCCACCTTCCCCGACGGCACCAAGCTGGTGACCGTGCACGAACCGGTACGCTGAGATTTGCCATGCTGGAACTTCGCCCCAACTGCGAATGCTGCGACCGCGACCTGCCGCCCGACGCAACAAACGCTGTGATCTGTACCTTCGAATGCACCTTCTGCACGGACTGCGCGGAAGGCGTCCTTGGCGGCACCTGCCCAAATTGCGGCGGCAATTTTTCTGTCCGGCCGATCCGACCGGCGGCACTGCTTCTGAAATATCCGGCCTCGACCAAACGCGTGCTGAAAGCCGAAGGCTGCGCGCCTAAGTCCGCCGCCTGATTGTCTCGAACCTAGGGTATCCGCACATGCTCAAGCGCCTCGCCGCTGCCATTTCGCTGCTGTCGCTCTCGGCCGCACCCGCCTTCGCGCATCTCAATCCCGAGGAACACGGCTCGCTGCTCGCCGGTGTGTCGCATCCGCTGTTCGGGGCGGACCACATCCTCGCCATGGTGGCGGTCGGCCTGTGGGCTGCCCAGCTCGGCGGCCGCGCTTTGTGGCTGGTGCCATCTGCCTTCGTCGGCACCATGGCTCTGGGCTTCGCGGCTGCCATCGCCGGCGCGCCCCTGCCCTTCGTCGAGCCCGTCATCCTCGCCTCCGTCGTAGTGATCGGCTTGCTCGCGGCTGTCGCGCTCCAGGTACCTGTCTGGGCCGGCATGGTCATGGTCGGCTTCTTTGCCTTCTTCCACGGCCACGCCCATGGCGGCGAACTCGGCTCGGCCGGCGCGCTCAGCTTCGGCATCGGCTTCGCCCTGTCGACGGTGCTGCTGCATGCCACCGGCGTCGGTCTCGGCCTCGGCATCGGCCGCGTCTTCGGCGGCGAAACGGGGCGTCTAGTCACCCGCATCGCCGGCGGCGCGACCGCGCTCGGCGGCCTGTGGCTGGCACTCGGAGCCTGAGACCATGATTCCAGGTGAAATCATCCCCGCCCAAGGCTCGATCGAGCTCAACAAGGGTCAGCCGACGGTGACGCTGAAGGTCGCCAACACGGGCGACCGGCCGATCCAGGTCGGCAGCCACTTCCATTTCTACGAGACCAACAACGGCCTGAAATTCGACCGCGAGCAGGCGCGCGGCATGCGGCTCGACATCGCAGCCGGCACCGCCGTGCGCTTCGAGCCGGGCCAGGAGCGCGACGTGACGCTGGTGCCCTATGGCGGCAAGCGCGAGGTCTACGGTTTCCAGAAGAAGGTGATGGGTAAACTCTGATGCCGGCACAAATCTCCCGCGCCTCCTATGCCAAGATGTTCGGCCCCACCGTCGGCGACAAGGTCCGGCTCGCCGACACCGAACTGTTCATCGAGGTCGAGAACGACTTCACGTGTTATGGCGAGGAAGTGAAGTTCGGCGGCGGCAAGGTCATCCGCGACGGCATGGGCCAGAGCCAGTTGAGCCGCGCCCAGGGCGCGGTCGACTGCGTCATCACCAATGCGCTGATCCTCGACCACACCGGCATCTACAAGGCCGATGTCGGCTTGAAGGACGGACGCATCGCCGCCATAGGCAAGGCCGGCAATCCCGACACCCAGCCCGGCGTCACTATCATCATCGGCCCGGGCACCGAGATCATTGCCGGCGAAGGCAAGATCCTGACCGCCGGCGGCATCGACACCCACATCCACTTCATCTCGCCGCAGCAGGTCGACGAGGCGCTGAACTCCGGCGTCACCTGCATGGTCGGCGGCGGCACGGGGCCGGCGCACGGCACGCTTGCCACCACGTGCACGCCCGGACCATGGAACATCGCCCGCATCATCCAGGCCTTCGACGGCCTGCCGATGAACATCGGCGTGTTCGGCAAGGGCAATGCCTCGCTGCCCGGCGCGCTGGAGGAAATGGTGCTCGCCGGCGCCTGCGGGCTGAAGCTGCATGAGGACTGGGGCACGACGCCGGCTGCCATCGACACCTGCCTGTCGGTCGCCGATGCCTACGACATCCAGGTGGCGATCCACTCGGACACGCTGAACGAAGGCGGCTTCGTCGAGGACACGGTCGCGGCGTTCAAGGGCCGCACCATCCACTCCTTTCACACCGAAGGAGCCGGCGGCGGCCACGCGCCCGACATCATCAAGGTTTGCCAGTACCCCAACGTCATCCCGGCCTCGACCAACCCGACACGGCCCTACACGGTCAACACCATCGCCGAGCATCTGGACATGCTGATGGTCTGCCACCATTTGTCGCCGTCGATCCCCGAGGACATCGCCTTTGCCGAAAGCCGCATCCGCAAGGAGACGATCGCGGCCGAGGACATCCTGCACGATCTCGGCGCCTTCTCGGTGATCTCGTCGGACAGCCAGGCCATGGGCCGCGTCGGCGAAATGATCATCCGGACCTGGCAGACGGCAGACAAGATGAAACGCCAGCGCGGCGCGCTGCCTGAGGAAAAGGGCAACAACGACAATTTCCGCGCCCGCCGCTACATCGCCAAATACACCATCAACCCGGCCATCGCCCACGGCATGTCGCGCGAGATCGGCTCGATCGAAGTCGGCAAGCGTGCCGATCTGGTGCTGTGGAACCCGGCCTTCTTCGGCGTGAAGCCCGACATGGTCATGATGGGCGGCTGGATCGCCACTGCCCCCATGGGCGACCCGAACGGCTCGATCCCGACCCCGCAGCCGAGCCACTATCGTCCGATGTTCGGTTCCTTCGGCAAGGCACTGACCAACAGCTCGATCACCTTCGTCTCGAAGGCCGGGCTGGAAGGCGGGCTGCGCGAGCGCATCGGCGTGGCGAAAGAGATGGTGGCCGTGGAAAACACCCGCGGCGGCATCGGCAAGCGCTCGATGATCCTCAACGACGCCATGCCGCAAATCGATGTCGACCCCGAGACCTACGAGGTCCGCGCCGACGGCGAGCTGCTCACCTGCGAGCCGGCGACCGTGCTGCCGATGGCGCAGCGCTACTTCCTGTTCTAGCGCCAGCATCATGCTTGGGGAGACCGCAATGAAGTTCGAAATGATCCAGGTGGACGCCTTCACCGACAAGGTCTTCTCCGGCAATTCGGCGGCGGTGGTGTTCGTCGAGGAATGGCTGTCGGACCGGCTTCTCCAGGGCATCGCACTGGAGAACAACCTCGCCGAGACGGCCTTTCTGAAACCCAATCGCGACGGCTGGGACATCCGCTGGTTCACGCCCACCGACGAGGTGCCGTTCTGCGGACACGCTACGCTGGCCTCGGCCTGCGCGCTGCACCTGCGCAAGGGCGTCGAGCGCACCATGCGTTTCTCCACCCGCGAGGTCGGCGACCTGCTCGTCACGCCGCAAGGCGACGGCTATCGCATGGACATCCCGCGCTTCGATCCCGACTTCGCCATCCCTGCCGATGCGCTGGTCAACGGCCTGCGCGACGACAGCTGGGTGCAGCTGTTCCGCAACCGCGAAAACTACTTCGTCGAACTCGCCTCGGAAGCGGAGTTGCTCGCCTACCAGCCCGACCTGCCGCGCATCGCCGAGCTCGGCTCGTTTGGCATGTGCATCACCGCACGCGGCAGAGACTGCGATTTCGTCTCGCGCTACTTCGCGCCCGGCGCCGGCATCCCCGAGGATCCAGTGACCGGCTCGACGCATGCCACCCTCGCTCCCTACTGGGCGCAAAAACTCGGCAAGGCCGACCTTTCAGCACAGCAGCTGTCGTCGCGGGGCGGCGTGCTCGGCTGCGAAGTCACGGCCGAGCGCGTGTTCCTCACCGGCAAGGCGGTGATCTACATGGACGCTACGATCCACCTCGGCTGAACGGCAGCAGCTGTCAGCAACCGCCCGCGACCTGATGCCACGGCGTCGATGCTGGACAGGTCACAGCCAGCCACTATGGTGCCGCCGCTAGCTAAAAATTCGGCAGGATTCCCCGGACCCAAGACCGGAGCGTCCTGCTTTCTTGGAAATGGAGTTTCATATGATCGGGAAGAACGTTCCTTCCGTCACCTTCCGCACGCGCGTGCGCGACGAGGCCATTGGCGGCCCGAACCCCTTCCGTTGGGAAGACAAGACCTCGGCCGACTTCTTCGGCGGCAAGCGCGTCATCCTGTTCTCGCTGCCGGGCGCCTTCACCCCGACCTGCTCGACCTACCAGCTGCCTGATTTCGAGAAGCTGTTCGGCGAGTTCCAGGCTGAGGGTATCGACGAGATCTACTGCATCTCGGTCAACGACGCCTTCGTCATGAACGCCTGGGGCAAGTCGCAGAGCCTCGCCAACGTCAAGCTGATCCCGGATGGCTCGGGCGAGTTCACCCGCAAGATGGGCATGCTGGTTGCCAAGGACAATCTCGGCTTCGGCATGCGCTCGTGGCGCTACGCCGCCGTCATCAGCAACGGCCAGGTCGAGAAGTGGTTCGAGGAAGAAGGCTTCTCCGACAACTGCGACAGCGATCCCTATGGCGTGTCCTCGCCGCAGAACATCCTCGAGGCGCTGAAGAACGACGGCGTCGCCGAGGCCGCCTGAGCATCGACGCATTCGCTTGATGCAAAACCCCGGCCGCAAAAGCGTGCCGGGGTTTTTTCATGGAAGGGCTACACGGCACGCTCACGGCAATGTCTATTGGCTCGGAATCCGTTTCAGCGCAGGATACCTGCCTCGACGGTTCTGAATATCTCCCGGACAAATGCCATGCCTGCATCCGACAGCAGAGGCGCCCGATGACGCCCGATGCCGCTCCCGAAGTCTTCCCGCATATCCGTGTCGTCATGGGCATGGTCATCGGCCTCGGCATGGCGAGGCTGCTTCTGGGGGTTGCCCGCATCATCCAGCATCCGCGCCAATATCCGCTCTATCCGGTGCATCTCGCCTGGGTTGCGTCGCTGCTGCTCATGCTGGTGCATTTCTGGTGGTGGGAGTTCGGCCTCTACGTCGTCCAGGACTGGACCTTCGGCGCCTATCTGTTCATCGTCGGCTATGCGATCACGCTGTTCCTGATGTGCGCGCTTTTGTTTCCCGACAGCTTGCAGGACTACAAGAGCTACGAGGATTTCTTCTATTCGCGCCGGGGCTGGTTCTTCGGCCTGCTTGCCCTGACCTACGTGCTCGACATCATCGACACGCTGCTCAAGGGCGAGGAGCATTTCGCCCATTTCGGCGGCGAGTATCTGATCCGCACGCCGATACTGGTGGCACTTTGCCTCATCGCCATCGCCACCGCGAGCAGGCGATATCATCTGGCATTCGTGACAGCTACTTTGCTGTATCAGATATCGTGGATCTGGCGGCTGTTCGACACCATTGTCTGAACGCTGACAGGTCCACCGTCTCGCCCAGGGAAACAGACGACCATGCTGCGCGCTATCAAGATCATCCGTGCCGACGCCGCCACCGGTGCGCAGCCCTTCGACGTCGCCGTGCTCGCCCATGATGAGCGCCACATCAGGCGCCGCGCCATCGCCCTGTCCCAGGGCGAGCGCGTGCTGGTCGACCTGCCGGAGCCGGTGGTACTCGAAACCGGCGACCTGCTGTCTCTTGAAGACGGCCGTACGACAGGCATCGTCGCAGCCGAGGAGGAGCTATACGACATCCGCGCTAGCGACGCCGTCCACCTGACGCAGCTCGCCTGGCACATCGGCAACCGCCATCTGGCAGCAGCCATTTCAGTCGATCGCATTCTCATCCTGCGCGACCATGTCATCAAGGCGATGCTGGAAGGGCTCGGCGCCAGCGTCACTGACATCCTGGCGCCTTTCGAGCCGGTGCGCGGCGCTTATTCGGGCCACGGCCACGATCACGGCCATTCGCACGATGATGGTGGTCACCACGCCCATCGTCATGGACACGACCACGGCCATGATCATGACCACAAGCACGATCACCACCACGACCGTGACGGCCACCACCATCACCACCATGATTGAGCGCGGCAACATGGCACTTCTGCGCCTGATGGCGTGGCTGTCGCCCGCCTTCCCCGTCGGCGGCTTCTCCTACAGCCACGGCCTCGAACGCGCCGTGCATGATGGGCTCGCCGGCACACGCGACGACCTCGCCGCGTGGCTTCAGGCACTCGCCGAATTCGGCTCGGGCTGGAACGATGCGGTGCTGTTTGCGGAAAGCTGGCGCCGGTCAAGCGGCGACGGCAAGCTGCATGAAGTTGCCGAACTCGCCGAGGCATTGGCCGGCTCGCGCGAACGCCATATGGAATCGATGCTGCAAGGACAGGCCTTCCTCGCCGCTGCCGCCGCCTGGCCGCATCCTGTCAACGCGCGGCTTCCGGCCGAGTGCCCCTATTGCGTCGCCGTCGGCGCCGTTGCCGGCGCGCATGGCATCGCGCTGGAAGACGCGCTTGCCGCATGGCTGCAGGCCTTCTCCACCAATCTCGTGCAGGCAGCGATCCGCCTCGGCGTCATCGGCCAGACGGCCGCCACCGGGATCATCGCCGGCTTCGAAGCGACAGCACTTGCCGTTGCCGCCCGCGCTGCCACGTCGGGCCTCCAGGACCTCGGCACGGCCGCCATTGCCTCCGACATCATGGCCATGCGCCACGAAACCCAGCATTCAAGGCTTTTCCGCTCATGATACCAGTCGCCTTCGCGCTTGCCGCGGTGCTCTATCTGCTCACCTCGCTGCACGTCTACTGGGGCCTCGGCGGTGTCTGGCCCGGCACCGACCAGGCTTCCTGCGCTCGCGCGGTGGCCGGCTTCCGCGGCGTCGACACCATGCCCACGCCCTTCGCCTGCTTTGCTGTTGCCGCCTGCCTTGTGCTCGCGACGCTGTGGCCGCTGGCGCTTGTCGGTATCTTCGCCACGCCCTTCCCCAAGGCCGGGCTTGCCGCCTCGGCGCTGATGATCGCGCTGGTCTTCCTTGGCCGCGGCATCGCCGGCTTCACCCCCGGATGGCGAAGGCTGACACCGGAAATGCCGTTCGCCCGGCTCGATCGGCTGTATTTTTCGCCACTGTGCCTGGCCATCGGCGCAGGCTTCGCTTTCCTAGCCATCAAGGGATTCCAGCCATGACCTCGAAAAACGGCCCGCTTCGCATCGGCATCGGCGGCCCTGTCGGCTCGGGCAAGACGACGCTGACGGAGAAGCTGTGCAAGGCGCTGCGCGACGAGTTCTCAATCGCTGTCGTCACCAACGACATCTACACCAAGGAAGACGCGTTGCTGCTCGCCCGCCTGCAGGCGCTGCCGGAAGAGCGCATCATGGGCGTGGAAACCGGCGGCTGCCCGCATACCGCCATCCGCGAGGACGCCTCGATCAATCTCCAGGCCATCGCCGAGATGAACAGGAAATTCCCCGATCTCGACATCGTCTTCATCGAGTCGGGCGGCGACAACCTGGCGGCGACCTTCTCGCCCGACCTCGCCGACATCACGCTCTACGTCATTTCGGTCTGCCAGGGCGAAGAGATCCCGCGCAAGGGCGGGCCCGGCATCACCCGCTCCGACTTCCTGGTCATCAACAAGAGCGACCTCGCGCCTTATGTGAACGTCAATCTCGAGGTCATGGAAGGCGACGCCGCCCGCCAGCGCGGCAAGCGCCCATTCGGCTTCACCGACCTGTCGCGCGGCAAGGGACTGGAAGCAGTCATCGACTTCATCGTCGAGAACGGCGGCCTCAGGCTGGACCAGCGGATTTCAGCCTGAGCTGATGTTGCCGCACCCGATCTGACGCGGCATTCTTTCTCCCAGCGCATCCCCGAAGCCGGTAGCGGACTTCGGAAATATGATGGAGAGGGAGGAAGAAATGGCCGTCACCAAGCTCAAGCAGACCAACCTGCCGTTCTACGAGGAGCGCGTCGACCTCGCCTGCGCCTTCCGTTGGACGGCGCGGCTCAACATGCATGAGGCGGTGGCCAACCACTTCTCGCTCGCCGTCAACGACGACGGCTCGAAGTTTTTGATGAACCCCAACCAGGTGCATTTCTCGCGCATCAAGGCGAGCGACCTTTTGCTGATCGACGCCAACGACCCCGAGACGATGAGCGGGCCCAATGCGCCCGACCCGACCGCCTGGGGCCTGCATGGCGCTGTCCACCGCAACTGCGCCCATGCGCGCTGCGTCATGCATGTGCATTCGATCCATGCCACGGTGCTGGCTTCGCTGGCCGATTCCACTTTGCCGCCGATCGACCAGAACACGGCGATCTTCTTCCGCCGGCATGTCGTCGACGGCCATTATGGCGGGCTTGCCTTCGAGGAAGAGGGCGAACGCTGCTCGCAGCTGCTCGCCGACCCCAAGGTCAAGGTGATGATCATGGGCAATCACGGTGTCATGATCATCGGCGACAGCGTCGCCGACACCTTCAACCGGCTCTATTACTTCGAGCGCGCCTGCGAGACCTACATCAAGGCTTTGTGGACCGGCCGTCCCTTGCGTACGCTCTCCGACGAGATCGCCGAGAAGGCAGCACTCGAGCAGGAAGACTATCCCGGCCAGGCCGAACGCCACCTCGCCGAACTCAAAGCGATCCTCGACGAGCAGGAGCCGGTGTTCCGGAACTGAGAGGCGGGGTTTGGCCCGTCGGCGCGTATCATCGGCGACGTCGCGCCAAAGACCCGGGGATCCATGCCGTCACATCTCCATCACGCCTCGGTCCAGGCAAACCAGAGACCACTCACACCAACCCGAGCAGCGCCCGCACTTCCTCGGCGCTGTGCGCCACCAGCGCGCCAGCCGGACCGTCGATCTTGTCCTGAGGCCAGAAGATGGTGCGCATGCCGGCGGCGACGCCGGCCGTTGCCCCGGTGACGCTGTCTTCCATGACCACGGTGTCGGCCGGATCGATGCCGGTCAGGAATGCGGCGCGCAGGTAGGGCTCGGGATCGGGTTTGCCAAGGCGCACGTCGTTGCGGCTGATCGTCTTCATCGCCGCCTGATGGATGCCGACGGCACGGAGATTGATGTCGACGACCATGCGGTCGGAATTGGAGACGATCGCCTGGACAACACCCCTGGCCTTGAGATCGCCGAAGATTTCCATGGCGCCCTCGCGCGGCAATAGATCCGGCGCTCGGCCCATGTAATGCTCGTATTTGCGGGCGATCCAATCGTCGAAACCGAGCTCCAGTCCGAACTGGTCGCGCAGCACCTCATAGACCGGGCGCGCCGCCTGGCCGACGACGCGGGCGTGCAGATCGGCGGGCGGCTCGATGCCAACGCTGCGCAACGCCGACACCAGCGATTCCTCGTGCAGCGGCTCGCTGTCGATCAGCGTGCCGTCCATGTCCCAATACACTGCCTTCGGCGTCATATGAGCGGTCCCTGTTCACCTCATTGCTCATAGGAGCTTTGGCGGCGGAAATGAACCGTTGATGAGACAGCATGGAACACATGCGCGTGCGCGGAGATTTCACGGCCGGCGGCCGCAGGGGTCCCTACCGTCGATGTAGCCGACGTCGCGCTGGAGGTGACCCGGCAGGTCGCGGAAGTCCAGCACGCGCTTGCGCGTACGCAGTCCGAAGGCGGAAGCCAGACGTGCAGCCCAGCCGATCTGTTCGCAATGGAAAAGGCTTGCCTGTGCCGTGGCCATGATCGTCATCCTTTAGATGATGCTTGAAACGAGCTGATGTGTTGACCTAGATATTGCTCTGGAATGATTGACTTTTCCAATTGAACGTCGATCACCACCCATTAATTGGCCTTATGTATGGGAGTGCGGGAATGCCGCTTCAGCTGCCGCCCTTGACCGCGATCAGGGTGTTCGAAGCCGCCGCGCGCCAGGGCAGTTTCACCAAGGCCGCGGCCGAGCTCGGCATGACCCAGGCCGCCGTCAGCTACCAGATCAAGCTGCTCGAAGAACGCATCGGCGCGCCGCTGTTCCTGCGCAAGCCGCGCCAGGTGGTGCTGACCGAGGTCGGCAGCCGAATGGTGCCGATGGTGACAGAGGCATTCGGCCTGTTGAGCGAGGCCTATCAGGTGGCGCGCGCCGGCTCCGGCGGCACGCTCGGCATCTCGACGGTCCACACCTTCGCATCGAACTGGCTGGCGCCGCGCATCGGCTCGTTCCAGCTGCGCCACCCCAACATCGCCGTCCGCCTCGACACCTCGAGCGCGCTTGTCGATTTCTCACGCGAGGAAATGGATATCGGCATCCGCTCCGGCGCTGGCAAATGGCCCGGGCTGGCCGCCCATTTTTTGCTGCGCTCGCAATATTCGCCCATGCTCAGCCCGCGCCTCGCCGAAAGCATCGGTGGCATCAGGGAGCCGGCGGACCTGCTCAAGCTCAGGATCCTCAACCCTGCCGACATCTGGTGGAAGGCCTGGTTCGAAAAGGCCAATGTGCCTGCAGACGCACTCGACAGGATGCCCGACACCAGCCTGGGTTCGCAGGCCGCCGAGGCGAATGCCGCGATGGCCGGCCAGGGCGTGACGGTTCTGACCACGGCGCTGTTCACAGCGGAGCTGGCCGAGGGCCGACTGATCCAGCCATTCGAACTCACCGGCCATGGAGGAGACTACTGGCTGGTCTATCCCGAGGGGCGCCGCAACGTGCCGAAGATACGCGCTTTCCGCGAATGGATCATGGCCGAGCTCAACTGTCCCAAGGACGCGACAGGCGACTGACGGTGCCGCCAACTCGCCTTTGCTGGCATAATCCTTGCCAGCCTTGATGGCTTGCCACACTTGCCCGTTTGCTTCAAAACCCGATCACGGCGAGGCAAAACCGGGTGTTTTGAGGCCGAATCGATCGATATCGGCGGCATATCTCGCGATATCGGCGCGAAAGACGATAAAAAATGTCTGCGATAGCAACCGGCGCGCAATCACCGGCCACTCCTTGGCGCGACGAACTTCGCGCGATGCTCGCGCTTGCCTGGCCGATGATCCTCACCAATCTCGCCCAGTCGGCGATGACGGCGACCGACGTCATGATCATTGGCCGGCTCGGCCCCGAGGCGCTGGCCGCCGGAGCACTCGGCTCCAATCTCTATTTCGCGCCGCTCGTCTTCGGCCTCGGCCTGATGTACGCGACCTCGCCGATGATGGCGGCCGAGCTCGGCCGCAAGCGCCATTCGGTGCGTGACGTCAGGCGCACGGTTCGCCAGGGCCTCTGGATGGCGCTCGTCATCGTCGTCCCGATCTGGGTGTTGCTGTGGAACGCCGAGCACATCCTGATCGCCATGGGTCAGGAGGCCAAGCTTGCCGAGCAGGCCGGCGTCTATGTCCGCTATCTGCAATGGGCGGTGCTGCCCTTCTATGGCTATATCGTGCTGCGCTCGTTCATCTCGGCGCTGGAGCGGCCGGGCTGGGCGCTGGCGATCATGGCGATCGCGGTCGCGGCCAACGCGCTCGGCAACTGGCTTCTGGTGTTCGGCAAATGGGGCTTCCCCGAGATGGGCATCGCCGGCTCGGGCCTCGCCACCAGCATCGCCAGCGGCATGATGTTCGTCGGCATGGCCCTGGTGGCGATGTTCGAAAAACGCTTCCGCCGCTACCGGCTGTTCGGCCGCTTCTGGCGAGCGGACTGGCCGCGTTTCGCGGCGTTGCTCAAGCTCGGCGCGCCGATCGCCGGCATCCTTGCCTTCGAGGTGACGATCTTCAACGCCGCCGCCTTCCTGATGGGCCTGATCAATGCGGAGTCGCTGGCCGCACATGCCATCGCCATGCAGATCTGCGCCGTCACCTTCATGATCCCGCTCGGTCTCGGCCAGGCGGTCACCGTACGCGTCGGCCTCGCCTTCGGCGCAAAGGACCGCGACGGCGTCACCCGCGCCGGCTGGACCGCCTATGTGCTGGGCGTCGGCTTCATGGCGATGATGGCGCTGGTGATGGTGTTCTGGCCGCATCTGCTGATCTCGGCCTTCATCGATATCAGCGACCCGGCCAATGCCCATGTCATCAGCCTGGCAGTCAGCTTCCTGGTGTTCGCAGCCCTGTTCCAGGTGGTCGACGGCGCCCAGGCAGTGTCGTCCGGCCAACTGCGCGGGCTGCAGGACACGACCGTGCCGATGATCCTCGCCGCCATCGGCTATTGGGGCATCGGCCTGCCGCTCGGCGTGCTGCTCGCCTTCCATTTCGGCTTCGAGGGGCGCGGTATCTGGATCGGTCTGTTCTCCGGCCTTGCCGCCGTATCGGTGCTGCTGCTGTGGCGCTGGCTCAGGCGCGACAGGCTCGGCCTGATGGACAAGCCTGTGATCTAAGAGTAGCCGAGCACTGACGCGACGGCGCGCCAGATGAAGACTTCTCCCCGTTCACGGGGAAAAGGTACCGGCAGGCGGATGTGGGTCGGCTCGCACTCGCAGAATTGGTGCTGTCCCCTACCCGACCGCTGCGCGACCACCCTCTCCCCACAAGCGGGGCGAGGGAAGGGTTCTCAGCTCTCCGACGACATCGCACCGAGCAGCTTCCGGATGTCGCCGAAGCGGGCGATGAGGGAGAATACCAGTGCCGCCACCGCGACGAAGAACACCGACACCGACGCCATGGTTGGCGTGTAGCCGTAGCGCAGGGCGTTGAAGATCTTGATCGGCAGCGTCTCGATGGTGAAGCCGACGGTCATGTAGGCAACGATGTATTCGTTGAGCGACAGCACGAAGGCGAAGGCGTAGCCCGACACGAGATAAGGCCGGATCAGCGGCAGCACCACGGTTCTGAGCACGGTCCGGTCGTCGGCGCCCATGGTCGAGGCCGCCTCGACCAACGAGCGGTCGATGGAGGCAAAGCCTAGCGACAGCGTCACCAGCGGCAGCGTGACAAAGAAGATCGCGTGGCTGATAACAGCCGTCCAGGGCTGGCCGTAGAAGCCTGACGTCGCCCAGAAGGTCAGCATGCCCAATGCAGTGATGACAGGCGGCAGGATGAAGGGGGCGAGGCCAAGGATCTGGAAGACGTTGGCCCAGGGCGCGATGCGCCGCCACAGGAACCAGGCCAGCGGCAGCGCGATGGCAACAGCAAGTGCGGCCGCCGTAACCGCCAGCGTGACCGAGGCGATGAGGGCCGCGCGCCATTCCGCGTCGAAGAAGATCTGGCCGTACCAGGACAGCGAGAAGCCCTTGGGCGGGAAGGCGAGGTCCTGCTTTTCGTTGACCGAGACGCCGGCAACGACGATCAGCGGGGCGGCCAGGAACAGGGCGACGACGGTAAAGTAGAGCCGGCGAAGGAAGGTTGCCATCACAGCGCATTCTCCTTGCGTCCGACAAGCAAAGTGAGGCCGACGAGCGCCAGCGACATCAGCACCAGGAACACCGCCATCGCCGCGGCAAACGGCATGTTGGACTGGTAGATGGCCTGGTCGGTGATCAGCACCGACAGCGTCCAGTGCGAGGGACGGCCAAGGATCTGCGGCAACAGATACGAGCCGAGCGCGAAGACGAAAACCATGATCAGCGTCGCCACGATGGTGTTGCGCAGCGCGGGCACCACAACGTTGAAGAAGGCCCGGGGCGGCGAAGCGCCGAGCGTGCGCGCCGCCTCGAGCAACTGCGGGTCGAGGCGCACCAAAGCGGGGTAGAGCACGAGGATGGTGTAAGGCAGCGCCTGGTAGACCATGCCCGTCAGCACCGCCCAGAAGCTCGGCGTCAGCGCCACGGGTTCCTTCATCAGGCCGAGAAAGACGAACAGGTTGGTGATGCCGGCGGTGCGGGTAAACAGCGTCGACCAGGCGAAGCCGATGATGACCTCCGACAGCGACAGCACCGACAGAAGGCAAACCAGCCAGATGGTCTGCACCTTGCGCGGCCGCTTGGTCAGAAGAAAGGTGAACGGAAACGCGATGGCGACGCAGCAGATGGCGACCATAACCGCCAGCATCAGCGAGAAGGCCAGCACCCTGCCGAAGAAGACCGAGAGGAAACGGGCATAATTGTCGAAGACGAAATCGGGCGTGTAGAAGCCCGAGGGGTCACGCAGGAAGAAGCTGACGGCGATCATCGTCGAGAACGGAATGACGAAAAAGACGATCAGCATCAGCCCGGGAAAGAAAAGCGGACTGTAGTCGGCTATCGATTTCGGGGCCTCGCGTTTCATGACTTGAGCACCACGCAGGCATCGGCCGGCAGGGTGATGCCGACCTGCTGGCCGGCAACGACATTGGGCCGCTCGCGCGGCGTCGCCACCGCGATGATGGTCTTGCCGCCGGCCTCGACGAAGGTCTCGATGGTGCCGCCGAGGTCGCGCACGAATGTCACGGTGCCGCCGATGCTGTCGCCGCCGACGGGGCCTAGATGCACGTCCTCGGGTCGGATCGAGACGGCGGCCTTGGTGAAGCCGGCAGGCATGACAAGGTCAGGGATCGCCTGGCCGAGCACGGAGACGCGGCCGGCGCGGTCTGTTTCGGCATCGAGCAGGTTGGTCATGCCGATGAAGTCGGCAACGAAGGCATCGGCCGGTTTGCGGTAGATTTCAATGGGTGGGGCGGCCTGCAGGATCTTGCCCTGGCCCATGACGACGACGAGGTCGGCCATGGTCATCGCCTCGCGCTGGTCGTGGGTGACGACAAAGGTGGTGATGCCGAGCCGCTGCTGCAGCTGACGCAATTCGACCTGCATGGCCTCGCGCAGCTTGGCGTCGAGCGCCGACAGCGGCTCGTCGAGCAGGAACAGCCTTGGTGACAGCGCGAGAGCGCGGGCGATGGCCACGCGCTGGCGCTGGCCGCCCGACAGTTTCGACACCGGGCGATCGGCGAAACCGGGCAGATGGATGAGCTTCAGCAGTTCGTCCGAGCGCTTCTTCTGCTCGTCGCGCGAGGCGCCGCGGATGCGCAAGGGGTAGGCGATGTTGTCGCCTACCGTCAGATGCGGAAACAGCGCCAGCGACTGGAACACCATGCCCAGGTTGCGCTTGTGCGTCGGCACCGGCGTGATGTCCTGGTCGTCGAGCATGATTGCGCCCGACGTCGGGTCCTCGAGGCCCGCGATCATTCGCAAGAGCGTGGTCTTGCCGCAGCCGGACGGGCCGAGCAGGCAGACGAACTTGCCATGCGGCACCGCCAGGTTGGCCGTGTCCACCGCGGTGAAGTTGCCGAATGACTTGACGATGTCCTTAAGCACGAGTCCGGACATGGGAGGCCTCAAATGGGTTGTTGCAACTGTCGAGGCAGAGCCCGGCAGTCTTCGATTGGAAAGTGGAGCGGCGTTGGCGGAGGGCTTTTCTTCTCCCGTTCGGGGAAGAAGATGCCGTCAGGCAAATGAAGGGCGGCGCGAGCCTTGCCACGCCGACCCTGCCCTCATCCGGCCCTATGGGCCACCTTCTCCCCGCGAGCGGGGAGAAGGTGCAGCAAGATCAGCCGACGATCAGTTCGGTCCACTTCTGGTTAATCCAGTCGGCCTTGGTGGTGTAGAGGTCATAGCGCGGGATGATCGGCGCGATATCTGACGAGACGGCGGCGAACTCGTCGGCCGTCAGGTCCATCAGCTCGCGCTTGACGGTGGGCGAAGTGCCGACCTTGCGCGACATCAGAGCCTGCACCGACGGCTGGCACATGTGGTCGATGAAGGCATGCGCCTCCTCACTCTTCTTCGAGGCGCGCGATAGCACCCACGAACCGGCATCCTGAATGCCGCCTTCCTTCGGGAAGGTCGAGCGCACCGGCTGGCCCTCGGAGGCGGCAAGCCCGGTGACGTCATGGTAATACTGACCCATCGGGATTTCGCCCGACTTCAGCGCCTGTTCGAACTGGGCCTCGTCGCGATACCAGAGCCGCACGTTCGGCTTCACTTCGGCGAGCTTTTCAAACGCCTTGAGGATGCCTTCCTCGGTGTCGAGCGCGTTGGTGCCGCCCATGAAAGTCTTGGCGGTCACTTCGAGCAGGAAGGAGTTGGATGCGAGCGCCAGGAGGCCGAGCTTGTCCTGGTTCGCCGGATCCCACAGTGCCGTCCACGAATCCGGCGCCGTCGGGAAGACGTTGGTGTTGGTCACCAGCGTGATGTACCAGGCCACGGCACCGATGCCGGCAACCGTGCCGTCAGGATATTTGTTGATGAAGTGATCGATGAGGTTGGAGCTGTTCTTGATCTTGGCGAGGTCGAGCGGCGCCCACAGCTTGGTCGACTGACCCTTGAGCACCGACGTCTGCGACATCATCGAAAGGTCCGCCGGAGCCTGGCCTGCCTTGGCGGCCTGCTCAAGCTGCACCAGCCAGGCCTCGCCGGTCGGCTCAGCCACCGATTCCACCGCGATGCCGGTCGACTTGGTGAATTCGGGGAAGATGTGCTCGTCGAAGGATTTCTTGAAGTAACCGCCATAGACGCCGATCTTGATCGACTTGTCCTGGGCGCGCAGCACGGCAGGCATGGCGAGCATGGCAGCCGAAGCGACGCCGGCGCCGAGCACGGCGCGACGGCTCATCGGGTGGTTCAGAATTCTGGTCATTGTTCTCTCCTCATTGTCCGCCGGCTTTGCGTCGGCTGTTCCCATTTTGAAGTCTACAGTGTGAAGCCCGTTCAACGGGCCGCGGTCTTGGCCTCCAGCCGCCGTGCGTATTGTGTCAGCGGGTAGCAGAGCACGAAAAAGATCAGTGCCACCAGCCCATAGACCTTGAAGGGTTCGAAGGTCGCGTTGTTGATCGCATTCGATGTTCTGAGCAGTTCCTCGAAGCCGATGATCGAGGTCAGCGCGGTGGCCTTGATCAGCTGGACGAGGAAGCCGACGACAGGCGCGCGGGTAATGGCGAAGGCCTGCGGCAGGATCACCAGCCGAAGCTCCTGGATGTGGTGCAGGCCGAGGCTGGCGGCGGCGTCCCACTGGCCGCGCGGCAGCGCATCGACACCGCCGCGCCAGATCTCGGCGAGATAGGCGCTGGCAAAGAAGGTCAGTCCGAGCACTGCCGCCGTCCACGGCTCGATGCGGAAGCCAAGCATCGGCAGGCCGAAAAACATCAGGAACAGTTGCATGAGCAGCGGCGTGCCCTGGAACAGCGCAATGTAGCCGCTGGCGAAACGGCGCGCCCACTTGGCCTTGGAGATGCGCAGGAACAGGATGGCGATGCCGACGATGCCGCCGCCGATGAAGGCTGCGATCGACAGAAGCACGGTCCAGCGCGTCGCGAAAATCAGATTGCGCAGGATGTCCCAGAAGGTGAACTCGATCATGACACACCCGCCGAGAGCGTGCGCCGGCCGACGCCGACGAGGATGCGGCGCAGTGCGATCGAAAGACCGAGATAGATCATGGTGACGACGAAATAGGTCTCGAACGCACGGAAGGTGCGGGCCTGCAGCATGTCGGCCTCATAGGTGAGTTCGCGCACTGCAATCTGCGACACGACCGATGACTCGAGCATCATGATCACGATCTGGCTGGTCAGCGCCGGAAAGATGACTTTCAGCGCCTGCGGCAGCACGATCTTGACGAAGACCTGGCGCGGCCGCAAGCCCAAGGCAGCCGCAGCCTCGTGCTGGCCCCTGGGCACGGCGTCGAGGCCGGCGCCGACGATCTCGGTGGTGTAGGCGGCCATGTTGAGCGTCATCGCCAGGATGGCGGCGACGATCGGGTCGAGCCGGATGCCGATCGCCGGCAGGCCGAAGAAGATGAAGAACAGCTGCACCAGGAACGGCGTGTTCCTGATCACCTCGACATAGACAGTGATGGCATGTTTCAGCCATTTCGGCCCGCTGCGCCGGCCGGCTGCCGCCAGCACCGATATCAGCGTGCCGGCAATCGTCGTCACGACGATCAGCAGGACCGTCATGGCGGCGCCGCGGGCGATTGCGCCCGCGGCCCCTTCAAGCCAGCCGAAGTCGAGGCTGTAGCTCACCGATCAGTCCTTGAGGTTCTCGGGGTTGAGCGGAACCTTCAGCCACTGTTCCGACGACTTGCCGAGGCGGCCATCGGCCAGCATGGCGGCTACCGTGTCGTTGATGACCTTCTTCAGGCCTTCCTCGTTCTTGTTGAGGCCGATGTGCGAAGGCGAGGTCAAAAGCTGGAACTTCTGCTCCGGCTTCAGCGCCTCCTGGCGCGCCAGCACCTGGGCGCCGACGTCGTTGCCCACAACCATCAACTGGGTCTGGCCTGAGATGAAGGCCTGGATGACGGCGTTGTAGTTGTCGAAACGCTTGATGTCGGCAGTGGCCGGCGCGGCCTCGGTCAACGAGGTGTCTTCAAGCGTGCCGCGATTGACGGCGATCGACTTGTCGCCGAGGTCTTCCTTGCTCGAGACCTTGAGCTCGGCGGGGCCGATCACGGCGATGTAGTAGGGCGCATAGGCCGCGGCGAAGTCGATGACCTGCTCGCGCTCCTTGGAATAGCCGACGCTCATCAGCAGGTCGACGCGGTGGTCGTTGAGATAGGGGATGCGGTTCTGGCCGGTCACCGGAACCGGGTTCAGCTTGACCTTGAGCGCATCGGCGATAGCCTGCGCCACATCCATGTCATAGCCCTTGAGGCTCATGTCGGCGCTGGCCGAGGAGAAGGGCGGGAAGTCGGCGAAGACGCCGACATTGATCTGGCCGGCCTTGGCAATGTCTTCCAGCGCATCGGCATTGGCCGGCGCTGCGGCGAAAGCGGTTGCGCCTGCGACAACCAGAGCGGCGACCGTCGATTGCAGAATCGTCCTGATGTTCATGTGATGGTTCCCTCTGGAATGTTGTTGAAGCTTCTCGTTAGCATCTGGCCGCCTTTTCCAGAACAGCGGCCAGACGAAATCGCTGTGGTCAGACGCCCTTGTTGGCGACGAAGGGGCTGAACATCATCAGGCTCAGGATCTCGAACAGCACCTGGGCGCCGGCATGCGCCGTGTTGGTGGTCGAATCATATTGCGGCGCCACCTCGACGACGTCGCCGCCAACCAGGTTGAGGCCCTTGAGGCCGCGGATGATTTCCAGAACTTCGCGCGTCGTCAGGCCGCCAACCTCGGGCGTGCCGGTGCCGGGCGCAAAGGCCGGATCGAGGCTGTCGATATCGAAGGAGAGATAGGTCGGGCCGTCGCCGACGATCTTCTTCGCCTTCTCGATGACGGCGGGAATGCCCATGCCGGTGATCTCCTCGGCATGGATGACGGTCATGCCGGATTCGTAGGAGAACTCCCACAGATATTCGGCCGAGCCGCGGATGCCGATCTGGATGACGCGGCTGGGGTCGAGCACGCCGTCGAGCACGGCGTTGCGGAACGGGCCGCCGTGGTGGAACTTGGTCAGGTCGTAGGCGCCGCCGGTGTCGCAATGGGCGTCGATGTGGATCATGCCGACCGGGCGCTTCTTGCCGACGGCCTTGAGGATCGGATGGGTGATCGAATGGTCGCCGCCAACCGACAACGGCACGACGCCGGCGTCGACGATCTGGCCGATGCGGCGCTCGATGTCCTCATGGCTGAGCTCGAGCCGATAGCGGCTGCGGAAGGCGATGTCGCCGATGTCGGCCACGCGCAGCTCCTGCACCGGAGCGCAATCGAGCACATGGTTGTAGGGTCCGATGCGTTCGATGGCGCGCACCGCGCGCGGGCCGAAGCGCGAGCCCGGACGGTTGGTCACGCCGAGATCCATCGGCACACCGACCATCGCCACCTGCAGGTCGCCGAAATCGGGATTGTCGTTGTCGACCGGCAGATAGGGCGCGGTCAGGAAGGTCGGGATGCCGGAATAGGGCGCAAGGCGCGTGCCCGACTTGTTGAAGATCTTGTCGGCGACGCGGCGGAACTTCGGGTCGAACAGGTCGCCACCATGGCCCTCGCCATATTTCTTGCGCAGCTCGTCAAGTTTTTTGACGTCGAAACCCATGAATTCCTCCTGTGGTCCGAGATGGCAATGCGGGGCGATAGCCTGTGGCCGTCCGCTCCCGGCGGTCAGCCTGACACCTCATGTTCCCCGCATGCTTTTTGCTTGTTATCGGCCAAGTCTCCGGCAGCGCCGTTGAAATAGCAATTGATAATGTTAAGGTCTCGACTGTGAGAATTTCTCACAGTCGATGCTTCTTTGAGGCGGAGTTTTCATGTCCCGGCGCCTGCCCCCGCTGAACCCGCTTCGCGCCTTCGAGGCGACCGCGCGCCATGGCTCGTTGACCAAGGCCGCGGGCGAGCTCAACGTCACCCATGGCGCGATCAGCCACCAGATCCGCGCGCTCGAGGCGACGCTCAAGGTCAAACTTCTGGAACGCAGCGGTTCGCGCCTCAAGCTCACCCCGCAAGGTGCCGAGCTTCTGCCTGCCGTATCGGGCGCCTTCGAAAGCATCGCCTCCGCCACCGCGCGTATGACCAGGCCGACAAGCTCGGGCAAGCTCACCGTCTCCTGCGTGCCGGCGCTGCTGTCCTTGTGGCTGGTGCCGCGCATCGGCGGCTTCACCGCGCAGTATCCGGGCATCAGCCTGCGCCTCAACGCCTCCAACGACATGCGCGACATCCATTCGCCCGACGTCGATGTCTGCGTGCTTTATGGCGATGGCAGCTGGACCGACTGCTGGCTGAAGAAATGGTCGACGCTGGAGCTGTTTCCCGTCGTCAGCCCGACGCTGATCAACAACCGGCCGATCCGCAGCGTCCGCGACCTCGCCGACCACGTGCTGCTCCACGCCGACGAGGGGCGCGAGTGGCATACCTGGCTGGCGGCAGCCGATGCGCTGGACGTGCGCCCGAGGCAGCAGCACCGCATGTCCGGCGCGAGTCTGACCACCGAGGCTGCCGTGCACGGTCACGGCCTCGCACTCGGCGACACGGTCACCGCATCCAGCCTTCTCGCCCGCGGCCAACTGGTGACGCCGTTCAACCTGTCGGTGCCGGCTGTCGACGCCTTCTATGTCGTCTGCCGCAACGAGGTGCGTTCGGCGCCCATCGTGCAGTCCTTCATCGACTGGCTGTTTGCCGAGCGCGAGGAGCTGCCCGCGCCCGAGCAGGTGACCGGCCAGATCAGCATTCGCAAGCGTCGAGGACAGAAGGTCGCGCCGGCTGCATGAGCGGCCCCGCCGCCTATTTCATCCAGCCGATGCAACCATGAGGCCACGGATCGATTTTTACGGTCGGGCGCTTGATCGCCGGTGCGCTATATCCCAAAGCTAGCAACGCAAGCGCGCCGCTGGCGGGCCGTAGCACTTTGTATCTGCGCATGATCCCATCCGAAACCGGGGGCATGCGCCGGGAGGACCGAGGCGGAATGGCAAGGACCGACATTGCAAGGCGGGTGTACAACCACACCTGGAAGCTCGATCCGATCGTCCGCTCGCTGCTCGACACGGATTTCTACAAGCTTCTGATGCTGCAGATGATCTGGGGCATGCATGGCAAGGTCGACGCCACATTCTCACTGATCAACCGCGCCACCTCGGTCAAGCTCGCCGAAGAGATCGACGAGGGCGAGTTGCGCGAGCAGCTCGACCATGCGCGTTCGCTGCGCTTCTCCAAGAAGGAGATGATCTGGCTGGGCGGTAACAATTTCTACGGCCGCAAGCAGATCTTCGAGCCCGAATTCCTGGCCTGGCTCGAGGATTTCCAGCTGCCCGAATACCACCTCGAAAAACGCGACGGCCAGTATGAGCTGACCTTCGCCGGCCCGTGGATGTACACCACGCTGTGGGAGATTCCAGCACTTGCCATCATCAACGAGCTGCGTTCCCGTTCGGCCATGAAGGCCTTCGGCCCGTTCGCGCTCGACGTGCTCTATGCGCGCGCCAAGGCCAAGATGTGGGACAAGACCGAGCGGCTGAAGAAGCTGCCCGACATCAAGATCTCGGATTTCGGCACCCGCCGCCGCCACTCATTCCTGTGGCAGCGCTGGTGCGTCGAGGCGCTGAAGGAAGGCATCGGCAGCGCCTTCACAGGCACCTCCAACGTGCTCCTGGCCATGGACACCGACCTCGAAGCGCTCGGCACCAATGCGCATGAGTTGCCGATGGTCTATGGCGCGCTCGCCGGCGACGAGGACGAGCTGAAGCAGTCGCCTTACAGGGTGCTGCGCGACTGGCAGCGCTATTATGGCGGCAACCTGTTGATCGTGCTGCCAGACGCGTTCGGCACCGCTGCCTTCCTGCGCGATGCGCCTGACTGGGTGGCCGACTGGACCGGTTTCCGCCCCGACAGCGCCCCGCCCATCGAGGGCGGCGAACGCATCCTGAAATGGTGGCGCGAACGCGGCCAGGACCCGCGCTCGAAGCTGTTGATCTTCTCCGACGGCCTCGACGTCGATACCATCATCGACACCTACCACCACTTCAAGGGCAAGGTGCGCATGTCCTTTGGCTGGGGCACCAACCTGACGAACGACTTCGAAGGCTGCGCGCCACGGCCGACCGACCGGCTGAATGCGATCTCACTGGTCTGCAAGGTCACCGAGGCCAACGGCCATCCCGTGGTGAAGCTCGCAGACAACCCGGCAAAGGCGACCGGCGACAAAGCCGAAATCGCCCGCTACCTAAGGATCTTCGGCGAGAAGGACCGCGTCGAACAGCTGGTGAAGGTCTAGTCGGGAGGCGGCTACGGGATGAGGTGGGTTCCGAGCCGCAAGACCATCGTTCTCCTGCTGCTGCTCGTCACCTATTTCGCCCTCGGCGTGATCGATACGCTCTCCATATCAGGGCAAGCCACCAAAATCGGGTTCTCGTTCCTGTCCAGCCTGCTGGTCGCCCAGTGGTGCTATCAGGATTCACTGACGCGCCCCGTTTCGGTGACCCGCTGGAACCTGTGGCTGCTGGTGATAACGTCAGCGCTCGGACTGCTGGTCTACCTGTTCCGCTCCCGCTCAATGGGCAATGCGATGATAGCGGTGGCCAAATCCACGGCCTTCTTCCTTGCCATGATCGTCAGCTATGCGATCGGCTTCATCGTGGTCGAATCCGCGAACTGAAGGCACTGGACCCCAATACGGTTGTCCTCCTGCAACCTCCGACATGTGGCACATTGAAACCGTGAAAACACAGCCTGCAACAACGATGGACAAAGCCGTCCGCCACACAGCAGCGGTCGTTGCGGCAATGTTGTTGACGTGTGCCCAGGCCTTTGCCCATGCCTCAGACCGGGGCCATGTGCTGCTGCTGCCAACCGGTCACTACATGGCCGGCGCGGCATTCGCCGTGGCCGCGAGCTTTCTTGTGCTGGCCCTGGTGCCGCCGCTGCGGCTTGTCGCATTGTGGCGAAAACGCATGGCACTTTGCTGCGTGCCCGACCTCGCCTTGCCCTTGAGCCTGCTGTCCTTCGCTGGCTTCGCAGCCCTTGTGGCCGCCGGCCTGTTCGGCAGCCGCGACCCGCTGTCCAATCCCCTGCCCCTCGTCGTCTGGACCCTGTTGTGGGTCGGCCTGACGCTGGTTCAAGGCCTTGCCGGCAATGCCTGGCGCTGGCTCAACCCTTGGTACGGGCCATACCGGTTGGTCACAAAGACGCTGGGAACTGCGATGCCCCCCAAGGGTGCGCTCAAGCTTCCTGCTTGGGTCGGCTACTGGCCGGCCTTCGTGCTGTTTTCCGCCTTCGCCTGGTTCGAACTGATCGATCCGGCGCCCGACGATCCCGAACGCCTCGCCGTCGCCGCGGGCCTCTACTGGCTGGCGTCGTTCGGCTTTATGCTCGCCTTCGGCTTCGAACGCTGGAGCCGGCAGGGCGAATTCCTCTCGGCCTTCTTCGCCATGATCTCGCGCTTCGGCATCATCGAGGGCGAACGGCAGGGCGACAAGCTGAAGCTCGCGCTGTGCTGGCCCGGAGCCAAGCTCGACCGGGTCGAGCCGTTGCCGCTGTCGGGCGCGCTGTTCCTGCTTTTGACGCTCGCCTCGGTCTCCTTCGACGGCTTTTCGAAGACTTTCGTCTGGCTTGGCTGGAACGGCATCAATCCGCTCGAATTCCCCGGCCGCTCGTCGCTCATCGGCATCAACAGCACCGGGCTTGCGGCAATGTTCGTCCTGCTCGCCGGCCTCGGGTTTGTTGCCGTGCTGGCTGGCGAGAGATTGGTTCGCAGCACGTTGCCGCTGCCCAAGGCTGCCGGGCTGTTGGTCTGGTCGATCGTGCCGATCGCGCTTGCCTATCATTTCTCGCACTATCTGACGTCGCTGCTGGTCAACGGCCAATATGCGATTGCCGCCTTGTCCGACCCGTTCGGCCGCGGGTGGAACCTGTTCGGCACAGCCGGGATGACGGTCGAGGCGGGCATCGTGATGGGGGCGGACTCGGCATGGTGGCTGTGGAACCTGCAGGCCGCAGCCATCGTCGCAGGCCATGTGCTGGCCGTACTCGCAGCCCATTTGCTGGCCTACCGGCTTCACCCGACGGCCGCCCGAGCAACGCTGAGCCAGCTGCCGCTGACGCTGCTGATGATCGGCTACACCGTCTTTGGCCTGTGGCTGCTCTCGACCCCGACTGCCGGATAGTTCAAATGCAGGAGTTGCTGACCCTGGGTAAGGTTCTATTGCCAGCCCGAGGATCGGTGATCTAGTTTGCATGCATCCGGTTTTCGCTCCAACAAAGACTTCCAATCCGCAGCATCGGCAGTCAAAAGCGCACAAGGGGACAGGGCATGACCGACAGCAACGGCTTCTTCGATCTCGGCAGGAAAAACATCTCGCGCCGCGCGGCGCTCAAGGGCATCGCAGCGGGCGCCGGCCTGATGGCAGCCCCGGGTTTCGTGCGCTACTCGCAGGCGCAGTCGTCGGCACCGATCAAGATCGGTTTCCAGGCGCATCGCACCGGCATCGGCGCCGCCTATGGCCGCTGGTACGAGAAGACGACCAATGCCGCGGTCAAGCTCATCAACGATGCCGGCGGCATCAATGGCCGCCCAGTCGAGATCATCGTCGAGGATGACGGCACCGATCCCAAGCGCGGCGCCGAGGTGGTCGGCAAGTTCGCCTCACAGCACAAGACGGACGTGGTCTATGGCACGCTGTTTTCCCATGTGGTCGTCGGCTCGGCGCCGACCGCCGGCGAGCTCAAGATCCCCTACTACGTGGTCAGCGAGGGCTATCACGTCGCTTCGGGCAAGATGAACCGCTGGGTGTTCCAGCCCGGGATCACCGACGTGCGCTCTCAGGTCACGTCGGTCGCGCCATGGGTCGCCGCCAACCTCGGCAAGAAGGTGACGATGATCTATCCCGATTATGCCTTCGGCTACGATCACCGCGACTATTTCGGCCCCGCCATCAAGGCGCAGGGCGGCGACGTGATCGCCCAGATCCCGATCCCGCCGACGGAAAGCTCGTTCACCAAATACCTGCCGCAAATCCCGGCGCATACCGAGGTGCTGTACCACGTCATGGTCGGCCCCGGCGTCTTGACCTTCGTCAAGGAACTGGGCGAGTTCTACGGCTCGAACAAGCCGCAGCTGTTCGGGTTCATCGACTCGCTCGAAGCGGTCGACATCAACAGCCCGGGGCTTGAGTTCCTCGATGGCAGCCATTTCTGGGAAGGCTCGCCGCGCTATGCGCAGGCCAATGACAGCGAGGCGCAGAAAGCCTATCGCAAGGCAGTCGGCATCGACGACAATGGCGCCTCGGCGAGCGACCCGAAGGACGTGTCCACCGCCGCCCACATGTTCGGCTGCTGGGAGACGCTCTACGTCATCAAGAAGGCGATGGAAGATGCAAGCTACAAGGGCCCCGAGGACCGCGCCAAGCTGGTCGAGGCGACCGAGGCGCTGACCGAGTTCAAGGAAGGGCCGGAGCATCCGCAAGGCGACAAGATCTTCAACGGCAAGATCCATCAGGTCTTCGGCCACCAGAACATCTCCAAGGTCGAAGGCGGCAAGCTCAATGTCGTGCACCGGACATCGATCGAGGACGGCATGTACACACCTGAGGCGGACTACACGACGCAGCCGCTGTGAGCTGAAGATGCCAATGCCGGTGCTGCCCCTCATCCCCCTGCCGGGACCTTCTCCCCGTAGAACGGGGAGAAGGAGGATGGCCGCAACGCTGACGCCCCCCTCGCCCCGGTTACGGGGAGAGGGTAAGGGTGAGGGGCAGCGCTGCCCTTGCCGGACAATCGACACCTGAATGCCCTTCTTCCCCCACCTCCTGTTGGCCACGCTCGAAGGCCTCGTCACCTCTGCGGTGCTTGCTTTGACGGCACTTGGCCTGTCGCTGGTGTTCGGCGTCATGCGCATCGTCAATGTTGCACATGGCGAGTTCTTCATGCTTGGCGCGGTACTCGCCTGGGCGATCACGTCAGCCATCACCGGCCATCCGGCACTGGGTTTTGCTGCCGCTTTGGTGCTGTCGCCGCTGATCGTGGGCTTCGTCGCCTGGATATCGGAGCGGCTGGTGCTCAGCCGGATCGAGTACAACCCCGAAGCAACGATCGTCGCCACCATCGGCCTGCTCTACATCATCCAGCAGCTGGCGCTGACCTTCTACGGTCCGGAAGCGCGGCCGGTGACGCCGCCCTTGAACTACCGCATCCAGCTGCCGTGGTTCGGCTATTCCGGCTACAAGCTGTCGATCATCGCAGCTTCGGCACTGCTTTTGCTTGCCGCCTGGTTCGTCTTGACCCGCACCAGGATCGGGCTGGTGATGCGCGCCACCCAATATGACCGCGAGACGGCGCAGGCCTTCGGCATCCCGGTCGGACGCGTCTATGGCGCGGTGTTCGCGCTCGGCGCCATGCTTGCGGCAATCGCTGCGGTGCTCATCGTGCCGATCAGCCAGGCGCATTACCTGATGGGGCTCGACCCGTTGCTTCTGTCCTTCATCGTCGTCATCGTCGGCGGGCTCGGTTCGCTGCGCGGCACCGTTGTGGCGGCGCTCCTGATCGGCGTCTCCGACGGCATAGTCTCGGTATTCTTCTCGCCGACACTGGCCAAGATCATCGCCACCCTGCTCGTCGCCCTGGTGCTGGTGTTCCGCCCGCAGGGCCTGTTCGGAACGGCGACGAAATGAGCGGCGACGGTACGGCTAAGGTCTACGCCCTGCATGCGGCGGTCATCGCCCTGCTGTTGGCGCTCAACTTCGCGCTGCCCGAGTATCACCATGCCGTATTGGCGCGGGTTCTGGTGCTCGCCGTCTTTGCCATGGGCTACAACATGCTGTTCGGCTATGCCGGGCTGCTCAGTCTCGGCCACGCCATGTTCTTCGCCACCGGGCTCTATGGCGCCGGCCTGCCGCTCTATCATCTCGGCTGGGGCGTGCCTGCCGCCTTCGCCTCGGGCCTCGCCGCCGGCCTGGTGGTCTCGGCAGGGATCGGCCTGCTCGCGCTCAGGACATCGGGCGTCGCCTTCATGATCGTCACCATGATGTTCGCGCAGGTGTTTTATCTCGTCACGCTCTATTTCGGCGAATGGACGCGCGGCGACGAAGGGCTGGTGCTGCAGCAGCAAGCAAGGCAGGTCGCCTTCGGCGAGACCACGCTCGATCTCACCAATCCGACGACCCGTTATCTTCTCGCGGTTGCCCTGTTCGCCATCGTTCTGTTTGCCACGCTCGCCGTCGTGCGTTCGCGCCATGGCCGCGTGCTGGTGGCAATCCGCGAGAACGAGGAGCGCACCAGGATGCTCGGCTACGACACCTTCACAAACAAGCTGGCGGCGGTGGTGACCTCGGGCGTCATCTGCGCCGCTGCCGGTGCCGCCTACGCACTCTTGTTCGGCTATGTCGGCTCGACCTTCGCTTCGGTGCAATATTCGATCCTGCCGCTGCTTTGGGTGCTGCTCGGCGGCGCAGCGACGACGCTCGGGCCGCTGATCGGCACCCTGTTCATGTATTACGTCATTGACATCGCCAGCGGCTACACCTCGGCCTACATGCTGGTGGTCGGCGTGGTGCTGATCCTTCTGGTGCTCTACTTCCGCAAGGGCGTGCTCGGCACGGTGCGGGAGCGCTGGGTCAGGTGGTTGCCATGACGCCGTTGCTTGTCGTCAGGAACCTGTCGCGCCAATTCGGTGGCCTGCGCGCCGTCGACGGCGTAGACTTTTCGCTCATGCCCGGCGAGATTCGGGCTGTCATCGGACCCAATGGCGCCGGCAAGACCACTTTCGTCAGCCTGGTGTGCGGCCGCTACGCGCCGAGTGCGGGTAAAATCGTCTTCGACGGCGAGGACATCACCGACATGCCGGCTCACCTTAGGGTCCGGCGCGGCATCGCCTACACCTTCCAGATCACCAGCGTCTTCGCCAATCTCTCTGTCTATGACAACGTCGCCCTGCCGGTGCAGCGGACATTGACCGACGGCCGATCGCGCGGCGCGGTACGGCAAGGGGTGATGGAGGCGCTGGAGCGCGTCGGACTTGACGCGCGCGCCAACGTCCCGGCGGGCGCACTGGCCTATGGCCATCAACGCCTGCTGGAAGTCGCCATGGGGCTGGCGCTGAAGCCGCGGCTGCTCATTCTCGACGAGCCGACGCAGGGACTGTCGGACAGCGAGATCGAAGGCTTCATCACCCTGGTGCGAGACATCGCCAGGGACGCGACGGTGCTCTTGATCGAGCACAACATGCAGGTGGTGATGGCGCTCGCCCATCGCATCACCGTGCTCAATGCCGGGCGTATTCTCGCCGAAGGCACGCCGCCGGAAATCCGCTCCAATGCAGCAGTGCAGGAGGCTTATCTCGGCACCGTGAGGGAGGCCGGCGCATGAGTGCCGTGCTGACGATTTCAGGGCTCGACTGCTTCTATGGCGAGGTGCAGGTGCTGCACGGGCTCGACCTCGACCTGAACAAGGGCGAGGTTTTGTGCCTGCTCGGCCGCAATGGCGCGGGCAAGACGACGACGCTGAAGGCGATCATGGGGCTGGTGCGGGCGCGGGCCGGCTCGATCCGGCTCGGCGGGCTGGAACTCACCACGCTGCCGACGCATGAGGTGCCCAGGGCCGGCATTGCCTACGTGCCGCAGGGCCGGCGTCTGTTTGCCGAGCTCACCGTCGCCGAGAACATCGAGATCGGCCTGATGACGCGGCGCAAGAGCGCTGCGACGCGCGAGGCGGTGCTCGACCTGTTCCCGGTCCTGCGCGAACGGCTGAAGCAGCGCTCCGGCACGCTGTCGGGCGGCGAGCAGCAGATGCTGGCCATGGCGCGCGCGCTCTGCCTCGAACCCGAGGTACTGCTGCTCGACGAGCCGACCGAGGGGCTGATGCCGTCGATGATCGCGCGCATTCGCGAAACGGTGGCCGGCCTGCGTCAACGCGGCGTGTCGACCATCCTGGTCGAACAGCGCGTCGACGCTGTGCTGTCGCTGGCCGACCGTGTCGCCTTCGTCGAAAATGGGCGCAACCGCGAGACTGTCGACGTTGCGCGGCTGCGTGAGGATCCTGAAATCGTGCGCAGATACGTCGGCGTGGGATAGGTCGTTGTCGAAACGGCTGACGTCTCATGTGGCAGTGGCGGAAGATCGTGCCCAGCCCCCCTCCGCACAGGGGGGATTTTCGTGGCGCAGCATAGGGTGATCGCGGTTACAGCGGCGGGCAAGTGATCCCCCTTTTGGAGAGGGATTAGGGGTGGGGGCCGACGCCGCCACCTTCGCCCTCACCCGAAGAACACGAACCCGGCGATCAGGAAGGTCGGGATCAGCACCGCGCCCGACCACAGCATGTAGCCGAAAAAGCCGGGCATCTTGACACCGCTCTCGCGAGCAATGGCGTAGACCATGAAGTTGGGCGCGTTGCCGATATAGGTGTTGGCGCCCATGAACACCGCGCCTGCCGAGATAGCCACCAGCGTGGTGGCGAAGGTCGTCATCAGCGCCTGCGGGTCGCCGCCGGCGAGCTCGAAGAAGACGAGATAGGTCGGTGCATTGTCGAGGAAGGACGACAGCGCGCCCGTCAGCCAGAAATAGGCCAGGTTGTTGGGCTCGCCGCCCGGCCCGGTGACCAGAGACACCAGCGGCGCAAACGCTCCGTCAAGCCCGGCGCGCAGGATGGCGATGACCGGCACGATGCAGATGAAGATGCCGGCAAACAGCTTCGCCACCTCTGCTATCGGGCCCCAGGAGAAACCGTTGGCGGCACGGTACTCCTTGCGGGTGACGGCCAGCGACACGAAGGCCAGGCCGAGGATGATGGCATCGCGGGCGAGATTCTGCAGCTCGACGCCAACACCATAGACCGGGAACTCGACGCCGGGCTTCCACGACGCCGACAGCAGGATCGCGGCGATGACACCGGCGAGCAGGACGATGTTGGTGAGGCCGCGGATGCGCACCTTCGAACGCGGAGTCGGGTCCTTGACCTTCGGCTGACCCTGCTCGCGCCTGTGAAAGTGCCAGTCGACCGCGACGAAGGCCGCCAGCACGATGCCGCCGACCAGCAAGGTCTCGCGCCAGAGATGGGTTGTCGTCCAGAAGAAGTCGACGCCGCGCAGGAAGCCGACAAACAGCGGCGGATCGCCGAGAGGCGTCAGCGAGCCGCCGATGTTGGACACCAGGAAGATGAAGAAGACGACGACATGGGCGTTGAACGGCCGGTTGTCGTTGGCCCGGATCACCGGCCGGATCATGATCATCGAGGCGCCCGTCGTGCCGACGACCGAGGCCAGCAGCGCACCGATCAACAGCAGGCCAGCATTGACCCGCGGCGTGCCCTCGATGTTGCCGGCCACCAATATGCCGCCCGAGATGGTAAACAGCGCAAACAGCAGGATGATGAAGGACATGTATTCGAGCAGCAGCGTGTGCAGCACCGCTTCAATCGACACGTCGATGCCGAAGGACAGCGCCAGCGGCACCACGACCAGGGCAGCCCAGCCGGCCGCGATCTTGCCGTAGTGATGTTCCCAGACATGCGGATAAAGCAGCGGCCCGGTGGCAATCGACAGCAGCAAGCCAGCGAAGGGCAGCGCCCACAGAAGAGACATCGACGCCCCCGGCAAGCCCCGTTCGGCGGCCAACGCCGTTCCTGCACTACCCAGCAGGCCGGCCAGCGCCAGTGACGCAGCCGCAACACGCGCAAATGTCATTTAGTCCCCTCATGCCGACGTATGGCGCCGGGCTTTTCGAAATCTTCGTCGTTTCCCCGCGAAGTCCGCTCAGGCGAGCGTGACGCCTGCCGCGCGCATCCTCTCGATCATGGCGTCAAGCGATCCGTTGAGGTCGATCGCCCGGCATCCGTCGAGCCGCACCGTGGTGGCAAATCCCTGCGCCACCGCATCGAGCGCCGAAAATCCGACACAGAAATCGGTGGCGAGGCCGACAAGCGTGATCTCGCCGATGCCACGCTCGCGCAGGTAGCCGGCAAGCCCTGTCGGCGTCAGGTGGTCGTTCTCGAAAAAGGCCGAATAGCTGTCGATGCCCAGGCGATAGCCCTTGCGGATCACCATCTCGGCCTTGCTCCAGGCAAGCCCGGTGTGGAAATCGGCGCCCTTGCTGCCCTGAATGCAATGGTCCGGCCACAGTGTCTGCGGGCCATAGGGCATATCGATCGTCTCGTACGGATTGCGGCCCTGGTGGCTTGAGGCGAAGCTCGAATGGCCTGCAGGGTGCCAGTCCTGGGTCAGCACCACATGCTCGGTGTTGCGGATGAGGTCGTTGACCAGCGGCATGATCTCATCGCCGCCCGACACGGCCAACGCGCCGCCAGGACAAAAGTCGTTCTGCACGTCGATGACGATAAGCGCGTCCGCGGCCATGGAACCTCCTCACGAACAGGGTTTTCGGGGTCGCCGAAACTGGGCCGGATGCCAGCCTAGGTCAACCTGCAAGTTGGCGCGGCGGCCACCTCCACGCCGCCTTTGACAAAAGGTTGCCGAAGGTTATCTTTCGCATGCGAATGATTTGACCGGCTAATGGCCGCGAGGCATTGCGTGACACGCTACGCGAGACCCAAGACGCTCGACGAAGCGCTGGCCCTTCTCGACGAAGGTGCCTGGAGGGTGGTGGCTGGGGCCACGGATTTTTACCCCGCCCTCGGCAGCAAGCCGCTCCAGGAAGACATCCTCGACATCAACGGACTGGCAGAATTGCGCGGCCTGCGCGAAAGCCCCGGCCACATCGTCATCGGCGCGCGCACAAGCTGGACCGACATCCACAGCACCGAGCTGCCTCCGGCATTCGCCGCCCTGCAACAGGCGGCGCGCGAGATCGGTGCGATCCAGATTCAGAACGTCGCCACCCTGGCAGGCAATCTCTGCAATGCTTCGCCGGCTGCCGATGGCGTTCCACCCTTGATGACGCTGGACGCCGAAGTCGAACTGCGGTCGCAGTCGGGCGCACGCACCCTGCCTCTGGACGCCTTCATACTGGGCAACCGGAGGACGGCGAGACTGCCGAATGAACTGGTAACGGCGGTGCTGGTACCCAAGGCGTCGACCGTTGGGCGATCCGCCTTCGTCAAGCTCGGCGCGCGGCGCTACCTCGTCATCTCCATCGCCATGGCGGCGGCCAGGGTCGCGTTCGATCTCAACGGTCGGATCGCACAAGCGGCCATCGCTGTCGGCGCCTGCTCGGCGGTCGCGCAACGACTGCGCAAGCTCGAGGCAGCACTTGTTGACCAACCTGTCGGTGCCGTCACCGAAATCGCAGCCAGCATCTCGTTCGACGAACTTGCGCCCATCGACGACGTGCGCGGCAGCGCCGGCTACCGGCGCGAGGCGGCGCGGGAAATCGTCATTCGCGCCCTGCTTGCCGCGACAGCCGAAACGAACAGGCGGGCAGCCGCATGAAGACCGACCGCGCGCCCATCAGCTTCGCGGTCAACGGCACGTCCGTATCGGTGTCCGTCGCCCCGATGCGGCGGCTGTCCTCAGTGCTGCGCGACGAACTCGGGCTCACCGGCACCAAGGTGGGCTGCGATGCCGGCGACTGCGGCGCCTGCACGGTGCTGCTCGACGACCAGCCGGTCTGCGCCTGCCTGATGCCGGCGGCGGCAGCGGAAGGCGCAAGCATCCGCACCGTCGAAGGCCTCGGCGAACAGGCTCTTTCCACCCTGCAGGCGTCGTTCCTGGCGCATGGCGCCGCTCAATGCGGCATCTGCACGCCGGGCATGCTGATGGCCGCCACGGCCCTTTTGGAGCACGTCGCGCAACCGAGCGAGGAGCAAGTCAGGGACGCCCTCGGCGGCGTGCTCTGCCGCTGCACCGGCTATCGCAAGATCATCGACGCGGTGGTGGAGGCGTGGCGCTCCGTATCGCCATCCAGGCATTGCGACTTGCACCTCCCGTCCGCTGGCCACGCTGTGGGGGCATCGCCCGTCCGGCTCGACGGCGTGCCTAAGGTCACCGGCAGCGAAAAATTTGGCGGCGATTCCTTCCCTACCGACGCGCTGGCGGTGCTTGTCGTGCGCTCGCCCTACCACCGCGCCGCCTTCCGCTTCAGCGATCTCGACGCCTTCAAGGCCACACCCGGCATCGTTGCCATCTTTACCGCCGTCGACATTGGCGGCGTCAACCGCTTCGGCGTCATACCTTCCTTCGCCGATCAACCGGCGCTGGCCGAGACGGAAGTGCGATTCCGCGGCGAGGCGGTGGCGCTGGTGGCCTGCGAGCCCTGGGCAGCACGCGACCTGGACATGGCGACCTTCCCGATCGAATGGCGGGAGCTCCCGTCGACGCTGGAGCCGGCACAGGCAAAAACGAGCGATGCAGCCCCGCTGCATGCCGACAGGCCAGGCAACGTCCTGGTGCGCGGTTTCGTCGAGCGCGGCGAGCCGGACGCGGCACTTGCCGCAGCATCCTGCACCGTGACAGGTCAGATCGAAACCTCCTATGTCGAGCACGCCTATATCGAGCCGGAAGCCGGCTATGCATTTGCCGATGACGGCATGCTCACCATCGTCGCCTGCACCCAGGCGCCACATCTCGATCGCGAAGAAACCGCAGGCATTTTAGGCCTTTCGACGGACAAGGTGCGCATCGTGCCGACGGCGACGGGCGGTGGCTTCGGTTCCAAGATCGATGTGTCGCTGCAGCCGCTGATCGGGCTGGTGGCGCTCAAGACCGGCAGGCCGGCAGCACTCGCCTACACCCGTTCCGAATCCATGGCTTCGACGACCAAGCGCCATCCGGCCGCGATGACCGCCACAATCGGCGCGGATGCCCGCGGCATGGTGCTCGGCATGGTGTTCGATGGCGAGTTCAACACCGGCGCCTATGCCAGCTTCGGTCCCACCGTCGCTAACCGCGTGCCGGTCCACGCCTGCGGCCCCTATGTGACGCCAAATTACCGCGCCAGCGCCCGGGCCATCCACACCAACGGGCCCATTTCTGGTGCCTTTCGCGGTTTCGGCGTGCCGCAAGCGACGATCATGCAGGAAACGCTGTTCGACGAGCTGGCGGACAAGCTCGGCATCGATCGCCTGCAATTCCGCCGGAACAATGCACTTCGTAACGGATGCGAAACGGTGACGGGGCAGCGGCTCGAGGCCGGCGTCGGTATAGGCGAATGCCTGGACAAGCTTGAATCGCATTGGCGCCGCGCGCTTGATGAGGCTGAGGCATTCAATGCCGCGAGCGAGAGCATCAAGCGGGGCGTCGGCATCGCCTCCTGCTGGTATGGCTGCGGCAACACCTCGCTGCCAAATCCCTCGACCATCCGGCTCGGCATCGCGGCAGAAGGCAAGGTGGTGCTGCATCAGGGCGCGGTCGACATCGGCCAGGGGTCGAACACGGTCATCGCCCAGATCGCCGCCGATGCACTTGGCCTGCCGCTTTCGAATTTCACGCTGCGCGGCGCCGATACGGCGATCACGCCCGACGCCGGCAAGACATCGGCGTCGCGCCAGACCTACGTTTCGGGCAGGGCTGCGGAAAAGGCGGCGCGGGCGCTGCGCGACAAGCTGCTGCGCCATGCCAATGCCTCACCTGCCGCCCAGCTGCATCTCGAAAACGGCATGCTGACGGTCTGGGAAGGCGAGACACGCCGCCACATCGATCTCTCCAGGCTGGAGCGCGATGCGGGCGGACTGGTCTTCGCCGCCGAGGAAAGCTACGACCCGCCAACCCTGCCGCTCGATGCCAAGGGCCAGGGCAAGCCCTATGCCGTCTATGGTTACGGCGCGCAGATCGCCGAGCTTGAAATCGATCTCAGGCTGGGCACGGTCAGCCTCAGGAAATTCACGGCCGCCCATGATGTCGGCAAGGCGATCAATCCGCTTTTGGCCGTGGGACAGATCGAGGGCGGCATCGCCCAGGGCATCGGCATGGCGCTGATGGAAGAATACATCCCCGGCCGCACCGAGAACCTGCACGACTATCTGATCCCTACAATTGGCGACGTTCCATCAATCGAGACCATACTGGTGGAAGTTCCGGACCCGGAAGGACCCTTTGGTGCCAAGGGCCTGGGCGAACATGTGCTGATCCCGACGGCACCGGCAATCCTCAATGCCATACGCCACGCCACCGGCGTTTCGGTCCGCAAGGTTCCGGCAACGCCCACGCGTATCATGGAGGCATTGCGTGGGGTGCGGTCGTCATGAACGAATTGTCCGAACGCTTCGAAGGCCATGAGCCCGGCAACAGCCAGTCAGGCGACAAGCTGCGCTGCGATGCCTGCCCGGTCATGTGCTACATCGCCGAGGGGCGCACCGGCGCCTGCGACCGCTACGGCAATTTCGGCGGCCATATCGTCCGCTGCGACCCGGTTCGCGTGCTCGACTATGCCGTTGAAAACGGCGCAGCGGTGGTGCCGTTTGGTGGCGAGACCTGGGACGGCGAACTGGTCAACACCACCAGGCGCTTCGTCACTGCCATCGGTTCCGGCACCACCTATCCCGACTACAAACCGGCGCCATTCATCGTCAGCCAGGAGGTCGACGGCGTCGATCTGGTGACCGTCGTCACCGAAGGGATCTTCTCTTATTGCGGCGTCAAGGTGAAGATCGACACCGACCGCCACATCGGCGCGGAAACTGCAACGGTCCGCGCCCAGGGCGAGGCCGTCGGCCATGTGACAACAGGCGAATACGGCTCACAGATGCTGTCGCTCGGCGGCGTGCATCATTTGACCGGCGGCTCGAAGTCGGAAGGCCGCGTGACCTGCGATACCCTGCTCGATCTCTGCAACAAGAGGGCGGTGGAGCTTGAGATCGACGGCGGCGCAAAGATCGTCGTGCAGGCTGGCCAGCCGCCTGTGATCGATGGAACCACCGAGCATCGCATGCGCGTCGGCTGCGGTTCGGCAACCATCGGCATGTTCGCGAGCCAGTGGCGCAGCCTGGTCGACGAAGTGGTGGTGGTCGACGATCACATCACTGGCGTCGTCTCCGAGCACCAGGCGGGCAAGGTGCTCGGCTGGGAAGATACGGGAATCAAGATCCTTGGCCGGCGCTCGACGCCGGGGCGCTATTTCAAGGTGTCGGAGCCGGGGCTCGGTTGGGGCGGCACGTCGATCTCCGATCCGCTCGACATACTGGGCGAATGGAACGCCAAGAAAGGGGCACGGCCAGGCCTCTCGCTTCTGATGGTGTCAACGACGGGCGAGCAGTTTGCCTATTACGAACTCGACGGCGACCTTCGGCCTGTCGCAAAACCATTCCCAGACCGTCTCCGGAAATCGGTCCGGCTGATCGAGGACAATTGCGAGCCGGCCTTGTGTACCGTGCTGTTCATCGGCGGCGCCGGCGGCAGCCTCAGGGCCGGCGTCACCGAAAACCCCGTCAACCTGACCCGGTCGGTGCAGTTGTTGCAAACCTACGTCACGGTCGGCGGCGCGCCTGTCTATGTCTGGCCAGGCGGCGGCATCACGCTGATGGTCGACGTCATCAGGGTGCCCGACGGCGCCTTCGGCTATGTGCCGACGCCGGCGCTGGTAGCGCCCATCGAATTCACGCTGCGCAAGGACCACTATCTGGCGCTCGGCGGCTATGAGGCCGAAATCCGCAGCGTCGACGACATAGTCCGGCGCGGCGGCGCTTATTTCAACGAACGGGCGACTGGATCGGCCGGGACCAACAACCCCTGGCCACCGCTGGCGCATCTGCGCCGGACTGCGCCGGGCGGTTCGCCATGAATGCACCCGAAATCGCGTGGCTGCCCGACGGGCGGCGTCTGCATTTCCACCACGGACCGATCGACCTGATCGTCCAGGCCTTTGGCGATCCGGCCGAAGTGCAGGCAGCCTACCGGCAAGGTGCAGTCCGCTTTGAGACGATGCTCGAGGAACTGGTCGCGGAACTCGCCGACCTGCGCCGCCCTGCCGGCCGTGTCGTCAGGCAGTTCAGCGGCCCGACGGCACGACGCATGGAGGCCGCCGTCGCTCCGCTGGCCGATGTTTTCATCACGCCGATGGCAGCAGTGGCCGGTTCCGTAGCCGACGAAATACTTGCGTCGATGACTTTCGGCCGCAGCCTCAGTCGGGCCTATGTCAACAATGGCGGCGACATCGCGCTGCATATCGTCCCCGGCCACAGGATCGATGTGGCCATAGCCGGTACGGGCCCCGGCCTGGCCGACCGCTTGACGATCGCAGCCGAAGACCCTGTTCGCGGCATCGCCACCAGCGGCTGGCGCGGGCGCAGCTTCTCGCTCGGCATCGCCGACGCCGTCACCGTGCTCGCCAGAACAGGCGCCGCGGCCGATGCGGCGGCGACACTGATCGCCAACGCCGTCGACCTGCCCGGCCATCCTGAAATAGCACGCCGACCGGCCCGCGAGCTTGCGCCCGACAGCGACCTCGGCGACAGGCTCGTCACCGTCGATGTCGGCGCGCTAGGCGACGCCGAAATCGCCACGGCTCTCGAAGCCGGGAGCACGGTGGCGGATATTTTCATGCGGCAAGGGTCGATCCAGTCCGCAGCGCTATTTCTTGGAGGTCACTACCGCATCCGCGGCAAGCCCGGGCTTGCCGCTTTCCTGGGTGAGACAAGGGGGGAACCTGTCGATGCCTGATTTTCCGATCCGAAAGACTGCAGTCATTGTCGAGGACATCTTTCACGACGGCGGGCCGCCGACGACGGTGCCGCGACGACGCGCCGCGGCGCTCGCGGTGGTGAAGAACCCCTTCGCCGGGCGCTATGTCGAGGAACTGCAAGGCGCGATGGATGATCTCAAGCCGCTCGGCCTGAGGCTCACGGATCGGCTGATCGAAGCCCTCGGCGGCGATATCAAGGCCATAGACGGTTACGGCAAGGGCGCCATCGTCGGATCGGCTGGAGAGTTGGAGCATGGCGCGCTCTGGCATGTGCCCGGCGGCTATGCCATGCGCGAAAGGCTGGGCGAGGCCAAGGCGATCGTGCCTTCGGCCAAGAAGGTCGGCGGCTTCGGCGCGCACATCGATGTGCCGATCGGCCACATCAATGCCGCCTATGTGCGCAGCCATTTTGACGCCATGGAAGTGGGGGTGCCCGATGGACCGCGCCCCGACGAGATCGTCTTCGCGCTGGTCATGACCTGTGGCCCGCGCGTTCACAACCGCATGGGCGGGCTCAGGGCCGAGGACATCTCGGCCCGGGATGGGCTCAGGTGAGCCCGGCGGATCCCGATGCCGGCGGCTACCGGCTGCAGGATCAGATCGGCTTCATCCTGCGCAAGGCGCACCAGCGGCACGTGGCGATCTTCGCCTCGCACATCGCCGATCTGACCCCGCCGCAGTTTGCTGCGCTCGCCAAGCTGCGCGATATGGGCGAGACGTCGCAAAACCAGCTGGGCATGCTGATCGCCATGGACGCTGCGACAGTGAAGGGCGTGATCGACCGGCTGGCGGCGCGCGGGCTTGTTCAGCTCAGCAAGCACGAGGTCGACAAGCGCCGGCTGCAGGTTCGCCTGACCGACGAAGGGCGCCGCACCGTCGACGACCTGGTGCCGTTGGCGCGGCAGATAACAGAGGAAACCATGGCGCCGCTGACGGAGAAGGATGCGGCGACATTGGTCAGCCTGCTGGCGAAGATAAGCTGAGGACACAGGGGAGCGAGGCGGTTGGGCTTCCCTGCCGCCTCGCTGCCCCACTCCTTGATGTCCCCATTGCCTCAGTCGCCGTATGGGACCCAGACGTTCTTGACCTCGATGGCGCGGCGGAGGAAGGCTTCGCCCTGGGCGGTCGGCCAGTCGAGGCAACGACCGTGGCTGGTCCAGACGCGCTTGAGGTTGCCTGTCGATTCCGCTTCCGCCTTGGCGCAGATCTCGGCTTCGGCGACGACCCAGAGGCCGTCGACGTCATCGTGTTTGGCAAGGACCGCTGTGAGTTCCGCCGTGTGCCCGGTGACGATGTTGATCGCGCCGGCCGGAATGTCGGAATATTCGAGCACCTGGTAGAGGTCGGTGGCAACCAGCGGGGCCGTGGTCGAGGGCACCAGAACCACGGTGTTGCCCATGGCGAGTGCCGGGGCGAGCAGCGAGATCAGGCCGAGCAGCGGCGCCTCGTCAGGGGCGATGATGCCGATGACGCCGACCGGCTCGTGCAGGGCCAGTGTCACCATGCGTGCCGGCGGCTGGTGCACTCTGCCCTCGAACTTGTCGGCCATGCCGGCGTACCAGAACAGCCGTTCGATCGAGGTTTCGACTTCTGCCTTGGCAGCCTTGTGGGCAGCACCGGTCAGTTCGACGATGCGGGTCGCAAACTCTTCGGTGCGGCCCGAAAGGTTTTCGGCGAGATAATAGAGCACCTGCGCCCGGTTGTAGGCGGTCGCCTCCGGCCAGGCCTTGCAGGCGCGTGCGGCTGAGACCGCGTCGCGGATGTCCTTGCGGCTGCCGAGACCGACCTCGCCGGCGAGCTTGCCCTTCGGCGTCAGCACGGGCAGCGAATAGTTGCCGTCGGGGCGCACCTGCTTGCCTGCGATGAACAGTTTTGCCGTGCGGTCGATGCCGTTTGGCTCGCCATTGTCGCGCGCCGCCTGTTTCGGCGCTGAAGACGGCTTGATGACCGGGCCATGCACCTCGTTCGGCGCCAGATATTCCTCCAGCCCTTCCCTGCCGCCTTCACGGCCAAAGCCGCTTTCGCGATAGCCGCCGAAGCCGCAGGCGGCGTCGAACATGTTGGTGCCGTTGATCCAGACCACGCCGGCCTTGAGCTGCGGGGCGACATGCAGCGCCAGATTGACGTTCTCGCTCCACACAGAGGCGGCAAGGCCGTAGCGCGTGTTGTTGGCGAGTTCGACCGCCTCTTCGGTGTTGCGGAAGCTCATCGTGGCGAGCACCGGCCCGAACACCTCTTCCTGGGCCAGAATGTTGGCCGGCGCCACACCGGTCGCCAGCGTCGGCAGGTGGTAATAGCCCGTCGTGGGCACGTCCTGGTCAGGCTGCCAGCAGACCGCACCCTGTTTGGCGCCCTCCTCGACCAGGCGCCTGACCCGGTCGAACTGGGTCCTGTCGACCAGCGGGCCGATGTCGGTGTTCTTGTCGAGTGGCGAACCGACACGCAGCCGGCTCATGCGTGTCTTGACCTTGGCGATGAAGGCGTCGGCCACACTCTCTTGCACCAGGAGCCGCGAGCCGGCGCAGCAGACCTGACCCTGGTTGAACCAGATACCGTCGACAAGCCCCTCGACCGCGCTGTCGAGATCGGCGTCCTCAAAAACGATGAAGGCCGATTTACCGCCGAGCTCCAGGGACAGCTTCTTGCCGCTGCCCGCAGTCGCCTTGCGGATGATCTTGCCGACCTCCGACGAGCCGGTAAAGGCGATCTTGTCGATGCCGGGATGGTTGACGATCGCAGCCCCCGCCTCGGGGCCACCCTGGACGATGTTGACCACGCCCTTGGGCACGCCAGCACGTTCGCAGATCTCGGCAAACAGGATCGCGGTCAGCGGCGTGAACTCGGCCGGCTTCAGCACCACCGTGCAGCCGGTGGCGAGAGCCGGAGCAATCTTCCAGGCGAGCATCAGAAGCGGAAAGTTCCACGGGATGATCTGGCCGACGACACCGGCTGCCTTGCGGCCGGGGAATTCCTTGTCCAGCGACTGGGCCCAGCCGGCATGGTGGATGAAGTGGCGGATTGCCAGCGGCACGTCGATGTCGCGGCTCTCGCGGATCGGCTTGCCATTGTCGAGGCTTTCCAGCACCGCAAACAGCCGCTGGTGGCGCTGCATGGCGCGGCCGATGGCATAAAGCACCTTGGCGCGCTCGTAACCCGAGGCAGCACTCCACTTCGGCAGTGCCTTGCGGGCGGCAGCCACTGCCGCCTCGATGTCGGCGGCAGAGGCGTCAGAGACCTTTGCCAGCAGCTTGCCGGTGGAGGGATCCGACGTGTCAAAGTTCTTGCCGTCGATGCCGGCGCGCCAGTCGCCCGCGATGAACAGCGACTTCGCGAAGTCGCGGCCGGCGAGCCAGGCATCGGCTTCCGTGCGGGCCTCGGGGGCTGGGGCGTAATCCATGGCGTGATATCGTTCGAGGATGTTCATGAGAGGCTCCGGACTTTGCGGCGCGAGGATCGGGCGGGGAGCGCTTTACGTTGCCCCCCTCTGGCCTGCCGGCCATCTCCCCCACAAGGGGGGAGATCAGCTGTGCTTGCGGCCTTCGCCAAATCGAGGTGCTGTCGGTTCAGAAAAGACAAAATCGGTGCTGCCGAATGGCTGCCGCCCGTCGAACTGCTGATCTCCACCCTCGTGGGGGAGATGGCCGGCAGGCCAGAGGGGGGCGCAAAGGAACTCGGCATGGCCAGGTCTAGCTGCTCACGCCATGGCGTGGCGGTGGTTGGCCGAGTAGTGGCCGCTGACATGGTGCTCGAGCTGGCGCTCGATGTCGGTCAGAAGGCTCGACGCGCCGAAGCGGAACAGTTCGGGTTCGAGCCAGGGCCGGCCGAGCTCTTCCTTCATCAGAATAAGCCAGTCGAGCGAGACTTTTGCCGTCGAGATGCCGCCGGCCGGCTTGAAGCCGATGAGATAACCTGTCTGCTCGTGATAGGCGCGGATGGCGCGGACCATGGCGAGGCCGACGGGCAGCGTCGCGTTGACGCTTTCCTTGCCGGTCGAAGTCTTGATGAAGTCGGCACCCGCCATCATCGCCACCATCGAGGCGAGCGTGACATTGCGCAAAGTCGCCAGATCGCCGGTACCGAGGATGACCTTGAGATGCGCCTCGCCGCAGGCGGCACGCATCTGCTTGATCTCGTCATAGAGCTCCTGCCACTTCGCCCCGAATACCAGCCCGCGCGGAATGACGACGTCGATCTCGTCGGCGCCGTCGGCGACGGACGCCTCGATCTCAGCAAGACGCGTCGACAAGGGCGCCAGGCCATGCGGGAAGGCCGTCGACACCGCCGCGACATGGATGCCCGAACCCTTCACGGCGTCGACGGCAGTGGCGACAAACGGATGGTAGACGCAGACCGCTGCCGGTCGGATCACCGTGTCGCCCAGGCCGAGCGCTTCGGTCAGGTCGCGCCGCAGCGGGTTCAGCGCCTTGGCGCACAGCCGCCGTACACGCTCGTCGGTGTCGTTCGAGTTGAGCGTCGTCAGGTCCATCAAAGAGATCGACCGCAACAGCCACGCCGCCTGGTTGTCGGCCTTGATCGAGCGCCGTTTGGTCAGCGTGCCGACCCGTCGCTCCAGCGCCGAGCGGTTGACGCTGCGCATCGATTCCAGAAAGCCGAGGTCCAGCGCCATGCCAGGATTGCGGGCAATGGCGTGCGTCTCGGCCGCGTTCGCAGCCATCCGTGACGGCAACGGCGTCACCGTCGCTGAAGACTGCATTTCGGCTTCGCGCGGCTTGCCGCTCATCTGACTGCCTTTCCTCCGTACGCCTTGTTTTCGGCGTAACATCTCAGGCGCCGCTTGGCGCGGCACAACAAAGAATAGCCCGTGCAGCCGTGCTCCACGAGTCCTCGGGGCGGAAGATAGACGAAAAATCGAAACGGCGCAGCGTTATTTTGACCGGATGGTCAAATCGCCGGACCGCCTTGCGATCCGGCGCGGAGAAAGGCGTCAGCCGACGAAGGCGCGCTCGACGACGAAGGTGCCGGGCTCGTTGAGCGAACCCTCGACGAAACCGAGGCTTTCGGCCAGTTCCTTGACGTCCTTGAGCATGTGCATCGAGCCGCAGATCATGATGCGGTCGGTCTCGGGATCGAACCTGTCGATGCCGAGATCGCTGAAGAACTTGCCCGACGAGATCAGCGCAGTGATGCGGCCCATGCGCTCGGACTCTTCACGCGTCGTCGAATTGTAGAGCGTGACGCGGCCATGGGTCAGCTCGCCGATCAGCGGATCGCTCTCGAGATTGGCGACCAGTTCCTGGCCATAGGCCAGTTCGGCGACGTCGCGGCAGGTGTGGGTCAGCACGACCTGTTCGAAACGCTCATAGGTGTCGGGGTCGCGCAGCAGGCTGGCAAAGGGCGCGATGCCGGTGCCGGTGGAGATCATGAACACGCGCTTGCCCGGGGTGAGCGCATCGAGCACCAGCGTGCCGGTGGCCTTCTGGCGGATCAGGATGGTGTCGCCCGGCTGGATCTTCTGCAGCTCCGAAGTCAGCGGACCGTCAGGCACCTTGATCGAGAAGAATTCGAGCTCGTCGTCCCAGGAGGGGCTCGCCACCGAATAGGCGCGGTAGACCGGCTTCTCGGCATTGGGCAGGCCGATCATGACGAATTCGCCGGAGCGGAAGCGCAGCGACTGCGGACGGGTCACGCGGAAGGCAAAGAGGCGGTCGGTATAATGCTTCACCGACACCACTGTCTCGGCGTATACATTTGCCGGAATAGGGAACTGCAGCGGCTTGGCCTCTGCCGTGTCCAGCGCAACTTGGCTATTCATATCAACCTCTCGCCAGCGGGCGGCAGTCATGCTCGTCGGCGCGGCGGTGATTTTCTTCCGGCGCGCTGCGAAAATACAGGCAAATTCAGGGGCCTTGTCGAGCTTATTAATTAGTATACAAATGATATGAACGTCAAGGTTTTGGCTTAAAACGCCTTTCCAAACTGGCACATGAACGTAGTCCGTTCGTTTCGGGTTTTGTCCATGGTCGAGAAAATTCCCGCGGGGGCGGGAGACGTCGTGGCGGGGATTGACGTCGGAGGGACGTTCACCGACCTGCTGCTTCTCGACGGCGCCAATGGCGGTTCGGTCCGCATTGCCAAGACACCCACCACGGTCGAAAACCAGGCGCATGGCGTGATGTCGGCGCTGGAGCAGACCGGCTTTCCGATCGCCGGCATCGACCTGATCGTCCACGGCACGACCACCACCACCAACGCCGTGCTGGAGCGCCGGCTTGCACGCACGGGCATGATCACCACGCGCGGCTTTCGCGACGTGATCGAACTCGGGCGCCGCACCCGACCACAAGCCTATGGCATGACCGGCACCTTCGTGCCCGTCATCCCCCGCGACCTCAGGCTGGAGGTGAGCGAGCGGGTCGAGGCCTCGGGCCAGGTGCGCACGCCACTCGACGAAGGCGAAATAAGGGACGCTGTGCGCCGCTTGCTCGACGCCGGCTGCGAGGCGCTGGTCATCCATTTCCTGCATGCCTACGCCAACCCCGCGCATGAGCGCCGGGCGGCCGAGATCGCCGCGGAGACCTGGCCCAGCGGCCACATCACGACGGGTCATTCGCTGCTGTCGGAGGCGCGCGAATTCGAGCGCGGCGTAACCGCTTCGGTAAACGCCGCTGTGCAGCCGATCCTCGAGCGCTATGTCGGGCGGCTGAGGCAGGAGCTGGAGGCGCGCGGCTATGGCCGCGACTTCCTTGTCATGAACGGCAATGGCGGCATGATCTCGGCCCGCTTCGTTACGCGCGAAGCGGCCAAGACCGTGATGTCTGGCCCGGCCTCGGGCGTCATAGCCGCCGCCTATACAGGGCGTCGAGCCGGTTTCCAAAACCTCGTCACCTACGACATGGGCGGCACCTCGACAGACGTGGCGCTGATCCGCAATGCCGAGCCGGCGGTATCGAACGAAATCGAGATCGAATATGCGATGCCGATCCACGTGCCGATGGTGGCGGTGCATACGGTGGGGGCCGGCGGCGGCTCTATCGCGCGTGTCGACGCTTCCGGGCTGATCCAGGTCGGGCCGGAAAGTGCCGGCGCCAATCCCGGTCCGATCTGTTATGGCCGCGGCGGCACAGAGCCAACGATCACCGACGCCAATCTGGTGCTCGGGCGACTCGACCCAAAGAAGCTGCTCGCCGTCGATACCCCTGCAACCGTCGAGGCGGTGCGCAAGCTCTTCGAAGACAGGATCGGCAAGGCGACCGGGCTGGACGGCGTTGCCGCCGCGGGCGCGGTGCTGAGGCTCGGCAACATCAAGATGGCGGGCGCCATCCGCATGGTGTCGGTGTCGCGCGGCCACGACCCGCGCGACTTCACGCTGTTTGCCTTCGGCGGCGCCGGGCCGCTGCATGCCTCGGCGCTCGCCCGCGAACTCGGCCTGCCCAGGGTGCTGGTGCCGGCGCGCCCCGGCATCACCAACGCGCTGGGCTGCGTGGTGGCCGACATGCGCCACGACTTCGTCAACACGGTCAACCAGCCGGTAGCGGCACTCGACGAGGCGCGCATGCGCGCCGTGCTCGCCCGGCACAAGGCCGAGGGTGAGGCGCTGATCGCCAAGGAAGCCATCCGCCCCCAGAGCATTCGCGTCGGCCATTCCGCCGACATGCAGTTTGTGGGGCAGACGCATCTCATCAACGTGCCGCTGCCATCGGCCGATATCACCCGCGCCATGTTGCAGGAGCTGTTTGAAAAGGCCTATTTCGCACGCTTCAAGGTCGAACTCCCGGAAATCCGTGCCAACCTGGTCAATCTCAACACCTCCGTCACCGGCGTCCGCCCCGACATCGACCTCAGCCGGTTGATCGACCCGGCAGGGCGAGCAGCGACGCTCGCGGCTGCGCTGCGCGAGGTCCGACCGGTCTGGTTCGACGGCACCTGGCACGACACGCCGGTCTACGAACGCGAGAAACTGCCGCTGCATGCCGCGCTCGAAGGTCCTGCAATCATCGAGCAGATGGACGCGACAACGGTGCTGGAGCCCGGTGACCGAGCCCGGTCGGACCTGGATGGAAACATCATTGTCGAGGTGCGGCGATGAACCAGTTTGCCGGGCGCTTGGATGAGGGGTGTTGGAACGAGTTCGGCGGAGCCACGCCATGACCCTCGACGCCATCACCCTTTCCGTTATCCAGGCTGCCCTGCAGCAGACCTGCGACGAGATGGACCTGACCTTCTCACGCGCCGCTTTCTCGCCCGTCATCGCCGAGGCCAACGACCGCTCGGACGGCATCTACTCGGCGATCGACGGCTCGCTGATCGCACAAGGGTCGCAAGGGCTGCCGGTGTTTGTCGGCGTCATGCAGCATTCGACCAGGACGATCATCGAGATGATATCGGACGGCCGCGTGCTGCCGCCCGAGCAAGGCGACATCTACATCGTCAACGACCCCTATCTCGGCGGTACGCATCTGATGGACGTACGTTTCGCCATGCCGGTGTGGCGCGATGGCAAAATCTTCTGCTGGCTGTCCAACACCGGCCACTGGCCCGACATCGGCGGTTCGGTACCGGGCGGATTTTCCGCTTCGGCCACCGCCGTCGAGCAGGAAGGGCTGCGGCTGCCGCCGGTCAAGCTGTTCAAGAAAGGGGTGATGGACCCCGAAATCTACGCCATCATCTGTTCGAACATCAGGGTTGCCGACCAGCGTATCGGCGATATCAGGGCCCAGGCGGCCGCGCTCCATGTCGGGCAGGATCGGCTCATCGCAATCCTCGACCGCTACGGCGATGAAACGGTAACCAGAGCCATCGCCGAATTGCGCCGACGCGCATCGGAGCAGATGCGCGCCCATATCGCCGCCCTGCCCTACGGCAGCTGGCAATCGAAGGCCTATGTCGACTCTGACGGCGTGGTGGACGAGCCACTGACAATCGCCCTTTCGGTGGAGAAACAGGGCGACACGCTGGTCTTCGATTTCGCCGGCTCGTCGAAGCCCTGCGCCGGACCGATGAACAGCGTGCTGGCAACGACGCTGTCGGCCGTCTATCTTGCCATGCGCCACATTTTCCCCGACGTACCGATCAGCGCCGGGGCCTTCGAGCCCCTGATCGTCAGGCGGCCGGAGGGAACCTTTCTCGACGCGAAATACCCGCGCCCGGTTTCCGGCTGCGCGGCGGAAGTGTCGCAACGCATCGCCGAAGCGGTCTTTGCGGCGATGGTGCAGGCAGCACCCGACAAGGTGACCGCGGCCCCCGCCGGCTCCAGCGGCAATTTCGCGCTCGGCGGCAACGACCCGGCGCGCGGCCGCGACTATGTCATGTACCAGATCTCGGGCGGCGGTTATGGCGGCAATTCAGGCCATGACGGGCTGTCCAACGGCTGCTCGACCATCGGCATTTCCAAGTCGCCGCCTGTCGAAATCATGGAGCAGGCCTATCCGGTGCTCTACCGCCGATACGCACTGCGCGAGGGCTCCGGTGGCGCCGGCAGGCAGCGCGGCGGCTTCGGACTTGCCTACGAGATCGAACTGCTGCGCGGCGAGGCACGCGCCTCCTTCGTCATGGACCACGGCCGCTATGGACCCCAAGGCGTTTTGGGCGGCAAGGATGGCGCGGTGAACACGGTTACGGTGTTTCGCGACAGGCAGCCGCATGTGCCGCCGCATCTGTCGAAAGAACAGGACATTCCACTGAAAGCCGGCGACCGCGTGCTGGTCGGCACGCCCGGCGGCGGCGGCTACGGCAGCCCGCTGGAGCGCGATCCCGAACTGGTTCGGCGCGATGTCGGGCTTGGCTACTACACGCGCGGGCAGGCGGCGGCGATGTTTGGAGTGGTGCTTGGAAATGGCGGCGTGGATATGATTGCCACCCTGCGACTACGGGCGAGATAGCCCCTCTCCGGAGAAAGGTGACTACCGCCCGTGCCGCGTCGCAGCATCAATCCTCAGCCCGCCACTCGTCCATCCTCGCCGAAGCGATAGGTGCGTGCCGCGTCGGGCGTGGCGTAAAGCGTGGCGCCCGGGCCGGTCTGGTATTCGCCGAACAGGCGGATGGTGATGAGGCCGGCCTTCTCGGTTTCCAGGAAGACGTTGGTGTCGGCGCCGAGATGCTCGGCATGGACGACCGTGCCCTTCCAGGCGCCGTCGGTCTGACTGACCGAGATGTGCTCGGGGCGGACGCCGACCGTTTTCACCGTCTCGCCGAGGCGGGCGCCGTCGATGAAATTCATCTTGGGCGAACCGATGAAGCCGGCGACGAAGAGATTGGCCGGCTTGTTGTAGAGCTCCATCGGTGCACCGACCTGCTCGACCCGGCCGGCGTTCAGCACCACGATCCGGTCGGCCAGCGTCATCGCCTCGACCTGATCGTGGGTGACGTAGATCATCGTCGACTTCAGCCGGTTGTGCAGCTGGGCGATCTCAAGGCGGGTGTTGACGCGAAGTGCGGCATCGAGGTTCGACAGCGGCTCGTCGAACAGGAACAGCTTGGGCTCGCGCACCACGGCGCGGCCGATGGCGACGCGCTGACGCTGACCACCTGACAGTTCGGCAGGACGGCGCTTGAGATAGGGCTCCAGCGACAGCATGGCTGAAGACGTGGCGATGCGCTTGTCGATCTCGGCCGCCGGCGTGCCGGCCTGCTTGAGGCCGAGGCCCATATTGTCGCGTACCGTCAGATGCGGGTAGAGCGCGTAGGTCTGGAACACCATGGCGATGCCACGATTGGCCGGCGGCACGTTGTTGACGCGCTGACCGTCGATCAAGAGGTTGCCGGAGGTGGCATCCTCGAGGCCGGCGACGATGCGCAGCAGGGTGGACTTGCCGCAGCCCGACGGGCCGACGAAGACGACGAACTCACCGTCCTTGACGTCGAGGTCGATGCCCTTGAGCACGTCGACCGGACCAAAGGACTTCTTCACATTTTCGATCTTGAGAGATCCCACAGGAGGTTCCTTCCCGTTAAAGCTTGACTGGCTGGCCGGTGCGGACGCTTTCGTCCGCGGCAAGGCACACGCGCAGCGATTTGACGGCATCCGCCATGTGGCGGGTCAGGTCGATGTCTTCGCGGATGGCCTTCAGCACGAAGGCCTGCTCGCGGTCGCACAGACCCTGGTGGCCGGGCTCGTCCTTCATCGACAGGTCCTCGTCGGCGTGGACGAAGTTGCCGTCGGCGCCGAGGTCGGCGCGGTGCACCCGGATCATGTTGGTCTTGGTGTGGGCGTCGACGTCGTCCGACTTGGTGGCGGCTTCGTTGACGACGATCGAGACGCTGCCCTTGGGCGAGATGACGTCCTTCACGAAGAAGGCCGTCTCCGACATCATCGGGCCCCAGCCGGCTTCGTACCAGCCGACCGAACCATCGGCGAACAGCACCTGCAGGTGGCCATAATTGTACATGTCGGGCGCGATCTCGTCGGTCATGCGCAGTCCCATACCGCGCACCTCCACCGGGTCGGAGTCGGTGATCTGGCACATGACGTCGAGATAGTGCACGCCGCAGTCGACGATCGGCGAGGTCGTCTTCATCAGCTGCTTGTGGGTATCCCACTTGTGGGCCGAGGACTGCTGGTTGAGGTTCATGCGGAACACGTAGGGACCGCCGAGCGCACGCGCTTCGCCGATCAGCCGCATCCACGAGGGGTGATGGCGCAGGATGTAGCCGATCACCAGCTTGCGGCCATTGGCCTTGGCGGCAGCGACGACACGTTCGGCATCGGCGACGGTCGTTGCCAGCGGCTTCTCGAGGAAGACATGGCAGCCCGCCTCCAGCGCCATGACGGCATAATCGGCATGGCTGTCGGAATAGGTGTTGATCGAGGCGACGTCCGGCTTCAGCTCGCGGATGGCGCCCTCGAAGGAGCGCTGGATGCCGTAGCCTTCCATGCCCGCGGGCAACGCCACATCGGAGCGGTTGACGAGGGCCGCGATCTCGAAGCCCGGATTGTTGTGATAGGCGAGCGCGTGGCTGCGGCCCATATTGCCGAGGCCAGCGACGACGACGCGAAGAGGCTTTTCAGTGGTCACTTGACTGCTCCGGAAGTGATGCCGCGGATGAGCTGCCGCGAGAAGAAGAAATAGAGGATGAGGACCGGCAGAATGGCCAGCGACAGCGCTGCCAGAACTGCGTTCCAGTTGGTGACGAACTGGCCGATGAACACCTGGGCGCCGAGCGTCACGGTCTTGGTCGCCTCCGACGGCGCCAGGATCAGCGGGAACCACAGGTCGTTCCAGATCGGGATCATGGTGAAGACCGCGACGGTTGCCATCGCCGGGCGCACCAGCGGCAGCACGAGACGGAAGAAGATGCGGTACTCGCTAAGCCCGTCGATGCGGCCGGCGTTCTTCAGGTCGTCCGACACCTGTTTCATGAACTCGGACAGGATGAAAACGGCGAGCGGCAGGCCTTGCGCGGTGTAGACCAGGATCAGCGCCGTCAGCGTGTTGACCAGGCCGGACGCCACCATCAGCTGCAGGATGGCAACCGTACCCAGGCGGATCGGGATCATGATGCCAAGCGCCAGGTACAGCCCCATCATGGTGTTGCCCTTGAAGCGGTATTCCGACAGCGCGAACGCCGCCATGGCGCCGAACAGCAGCACGAAGAACAGCGAGGCGACGGTGACGATCAGGCTGTTCTGGAAATAGAGGAAGAAATCACCCTGGGCCATCACCGTCTTGTAGCCGATGAGGTCGAAGGTCTCGGCCGTCGGCGGGGCCAGCGGCGAGCGGAAGATGGCCGCGCGCGACTTGAACGAGTTGATGACGATGACGATCACCGGGAACAGCGCGATCGCGGTGTAGGTGAGAAGCACCGCATGTGCGCCAATGGTGCGCGGCAGGGAAGAGGCAGCCTTGCTCATGACACCCTCAGAACTGGTAGCGGCGCAGCCGCGTCTGGATGAGGAAGAGGTACAGGCACACGCCGGCGAGGATGATGAAGAACATCATCGAGGCGATGGTGGCGCCCATGTTCTTGTCGCCGATCTGCAGCTGGAAGCCGAAGAAGGTGCGGTAGAGGAACGTGCCCAGGATATCGGTCGAGTAATTGGGCCCGGCAAGCGCGCCCTGCGCCGAATAGATCAGGTCGAAGGCGTTGAAGTTGCCGACGAAGGTGAGGATCGAGATGATGCCGATCGCGGGCAGGATCAGCGGCAGCTTGATCTTCCAGAACTGGGCCATGCCGGTGATGCCGTCGCATTCGGCCGCCTCGATCACTTCTTCGGGGATCGACAGCATGGCGGCATAGATCAGCATCATCGGGATGCCGACGAACTGCCAGACCGAAATCAGGCTGAGCGCGGTAAGCGCATATTCTTCCTTGCCGAGCCACGGTACGAACAGGCTCTTGAGGCCGACGAGGTCGAGCACGTTTGGCGCGACGCCCCAGAGCGGGCTCAGGATCAGCTTCCAGGCGAAGCCGACGATGACGAAGGACAAAAGTGTCGGGATGAAGATCGCGGTACGGTAGAAGGCCGAGAACCGCAGCTTCGGGCTCGACAGCAGCGCCGCCAGCACGACACCGATGGGGTTCTGCACCAGCATGTGGATGATGAAGAACCAGGTGTTGTTGCCAAGCGCGTTCCAGAACGACGCCGACCAGCGCGGATCGCCGAACAGCGTGCGGAAATTGTCGAAGCCTGCGAACACCTGGGCATTGTCGATGTTGCGGAACAGCGACAATTGCAAGGTACCGAACAACGGCAGGATCATCACGGCGGTGTAGACCAGCAGAGCGGGCGCGAGGAAGACGGCGATGTGCCAACGCGTCGGTCTCTTGTCTTGGCTATGCTCTAGGCTTTGCTCCGACATCTCAAATTCCCTGGCCCGGCCCGACCGGGCCGTTGAAATTGTTTGCGAGGATGTGCCCCGGCGACGCTTCCGGCCCGTTTGGCCATGGAAGCAGTAGCGCATCTTCGGATGCGCTAATTCAAGTCCCAATTCGAATCCGCGGGTCCGAATTCGAAGAGGACGGGAGGGCGCCGGAGCGCCCTCCCAGCGAGCATCAAGCCCGCCGCATTACTTTGCCGGCTTGTACCAGCTGTCGAGGCCCTTCTGCAGCTCGGCAGCAGCGGCTTCCGGGGTCTCGGTGCCGTTGATGACGTTGGCCGACTTCACCCAGGTCTCGTTTTCGAGGTTCGGGGTGCCGCGCGACAGGATCTGGTAGGTCGAGCGGATGGTGGGCTTGCACTTCTCGCGCCAGGAGACGAATTCCTGGGCCAGCGGGTCTTCCATCTTCACGGCGGCCGAGTTCAGGCTGAAGAAGCCCGGCAGGGCGTTGGCGTAGATGGTCGCGAACTCGGGCGAAGCGATCCAGGACAGCAGCTTCTTGGCGGCTTCCGGATTCTTGCTCTTGGGGTTCAGGCCGACACCGATGTCGTTGTGGTCCGAGATGTAGCAGGTGTCGCCTGCCTTGCGGACCGGCGGCGGGAAGGCGCCCATCTTGAACTGGGCCTGCGTGTTGAACGTCGCGATCTCCCACGAGCCGGCCGGGTAGATGGCGGCGCGACCGAGGGTGAACAGGTTCTGGCTGTCAGGATAGGTCTGGGCTTCGAAGCCGTCGCCGAGGTAAGGCTTCCACTTGGCCAGCGTCGCCAGCGGCTCGACCCAGTCCTTGTCGGTCAGCTTCTGCTCGCCCTTGATCAGAGCCAGGCGGCCTTCTTCACCCTTCCAGTAGTTCGGGCCGATGTTCTGGTAGCCCATGGTCGCGGCTTCCCAGAGGTCCTTCGTGCCCATGGCCATCGGGATGTAGGTGCCGTCGGCCTTGATCTTGTCGAGGGCCGCGAAGAATTCCTCCTCGGTCGCCGGGACGGCGATGCCGAGCTTCTCGAAGGCGTCCTTGTTGTAGATGAAGCCGTGGATGACGGAGGCCATCGGCACGCAGAAGCTGGCCTTGCCATCGTCGGTCTGCCAGGCGGACTTGGCGACGGGCGAGAAGTTCTCCATGCCCGGCAGGCTGCTCAGGTCAGCGAGGTGACCCTTGTTGTAGAGTTCGAGCGAGGCGTCGAACGGACGGCAGGTGATCAGGTCACCAGCCGAGCCGGCGTCGAGCTTGGCATTGAGAGCAGCATTATATTCGGTCGGAGCCGACGGCGCGAAGGTCACCTTGATGCCCGGATTGGCCTTCTCGAACACCGGGATCAGCTTCTCCTGCCAGATGGCAAGGTCGTCGTTGCGCCAGCTCTCGATGGTGAGCGCGGCATCCTGGGCGAGCGCAACCCCGGCGGAGCCGAGGATGCTGGACGCCATCAGCAGTCCAGTAAGCAGATGTTTCATTTCAGTTCTCCCTGTTAACCTTCCAAGGCTTCTACTGATGAGAGCCTCTGCTCCCCTCGAGCTTCGAAAGCGCGGATCTGAGCTTCAGCTCCGCCCCCTCCAGAAGTTGGCTTGCCTCCTCCAGGCTTGCGGCCCCCGCCGCCAGCAGGATCGCAATCTTGACCGAGCCACCGCTCTTTTCGAGCAGCGCCTGTGCCTCGGATTCGCTGGAACCAGATATCGCCGAAACGATGCGGGCAGCGCGTTCATGCAGCTTGATGTTGTCGGCGTGCAGATTGACCATGTAGCCGTCATGGACATGGCCGAGGCGGATGGCCGCCAGCGTCGACATCATGTTGAGCGCGATCTTCTGAGCCGTGCCGGCACCCATGCGGGTCGAGCCGGCGACGACTTCCGGCGGCGTGGCGAGCAGCACCGACGTCTCGGCGATGTCGAACATCGGCGCGCCGGCATTGTTGGCAAAGGCAATGGTGGATGCGCCACGGCGCTTGGCTTCCTCGAGCGCGCCGATTGCATAGGGCGTCGAGCCACTGGCCGAAAGCGCGATCAGGCAGTCGCCAGCCTCAAGGCCGGTTGCGGCGACATCATGGGCAGCCTGGCCAGCATCGTCTTCGGGGCCGCCGGCAAGATTGATCAGCGCCTCGCGGCCACCGGCAAGTAGGATGAAGACGCGTTCGCGCGGAATTCCAAAGGTACCGGGCAGTTCGAGTGCATCGGCAAGCGCCATCAGCCCGGAGCTGCCAGCAGCGGCATAGACCAGGCGGCCTCCGGCTGCGAGACTGGCTGCAATCTTGTCGGCGGCTTCGGCAATTTCGGGAATGGCTGCATGGACAGCGCCAGCAGCTTCGATCTGGGCATCGGCGAGCAGACGCAGAATGGATTCAGGTGCCCGGGCGTCGATCCCCCCGGCATCTTTGTGCACCGCTTCTGTACGCCTTGGCGCCATTCTGTCTCTCCCTTTCATCGACAATACCAAAAAAATACCACTTGTCCAGCGGCGTTAACAAATTCCTTTGCTGCAGCGCAAGGCAACTCAAAAAATCTCTAAAATTCAACGCAATGAGCCGGCGACGCCGTCTGCGGGAATTTAATGCTTGGCTATTGGTATTTTATTGGTATTATCAATCCCGAGGAGAAAACACCGTGGATCTTGTGCTCGGGATAGATGGTGGCGGCACCGGCTGCCTGGCGGCCGTGGCCACCCCCGCCGGCGACGTCTTGGGTCGTGGGCGCGGCGGGCCTGCGAACATCCGCACCGACCTTTCAGGTTCGCGCGAAAACATCGTCGTGGCGGCCCGCCTGGCCTTTGTCGACGCCGGCCTTGATCCCACCCTGTTCAATTCCACCGACGCCGTGCTCGGCCTCGCCGGCGCCAATGTCGGCGACTACAAGCAGCGCCTCGAAGCTATCCTGCCCTTCCGCAGCAGCGACGTTGAGAACGACTCGCTGATCTCGCTCGAAGGCGCACTCGGCAATCATGACGGCGCCATCGCCGCACTCGGCACAGGTACGGTCTATCTCAGCCGCAGAGGCAGCCGGCTCCACGCTCTCGGCGGCTGGGGCTTTCAGATCGGCGACCTCGGCAGCGGCGCCCGCATCGGCCGCGACCTGCTTCAGGAAACGCTGCTCGTCCATGACGGCATCCGCGCGGGCTCGCCGCTCGCCGAACTCGTGCTTGACCGCTTCGGCCGCAATCCAGGCGACATGGTCGAGTTCACCACGGCGGCCAAGCCCGGCGACTACGGCGCCTTTGCCCCGATGGTCTTCGAACATGCGGCGAAGGGCGACACCGTGGCCAAACGCATCGCCGACCGTGCCGTCGCCGATGTCGAGGAAACGCTGGCCGTCTTCGATCTCGGACCGAGCGAGCGACTGTGCCTGCTCGGCGGACTGTCTAAGCTCTACGCGCCGCTGCTGTCGCAGCGCTATCGCGCCATCATGCACCCGCCGCTGCAGGATGCACTGGGTGGCGCAGTGCAGATGGCGGTGAAGAAATTCGGCAAGGCGGGAGGCGGCCATGGATGATGCCGCCGAACGCATCTTCGCCGCCCTGCGCGACGTCAGCCAGTCTGGTGCACCGCTCTATCTCCAGCTCAAGAAGAACATCGAGGAAGCGGTCAAGCGTGGCCTGATCGGGCCTGGCGACGCCCTGCCCTCTGAGCGCGACATCGCCGCCCAGGCCGACATCTCCCGCGTCACAGTGCGCAAGGCGGTGCAGGACCTGGTCAAATCGGGCGTGCTGGTGCAGCGCCATGGTTCGGGTACATTCGTTGCCCCGCGCATGGAGCGCGTCGAGCAGTCGCTGTCCCGGCTGACCTCGTTCACCGAAGACATGGCCCGGCGCGGCATGGCGGCGCGTTCGCAATGGCTTGACCGCGGCATCTACACCGCCTCGCCCGACGAGATGATGGTGCTCGGCCTTTCCGCCAGCGAACTGGTGTCGCGGCTCAGCCGCCTGCGCATCGCCGACGAGACGCCGCTTGCCATCGAGCGCGCAACTATTTCGGCTTCGGTGCTGCCCGACCCTCACGAAGTGACATCTTCGCTCTATATGGCTCTTGGCAAGACCGGCCACCGCCCGGTCCGGGCCGTGCAGCGCATCTCCGCCGTCAATCTCGGAGAGCCCGAGGCCCAGCTGCTGGCGGTGCCCGTCGGCTCGGCCTGCCTGCAGATCGAGCGCATTTCATATCTCGCCACCGGCAAGGTGATCGAGTTCACCAAGTCGATCTATCGCGGCGACGCCTACGACTTCGTCGCCGAACTGAGATTGCCCGGCCCCGAAGGGCAAGAAGGAGAAAGTACTTGAACGCGACTACCCATATGCGGCGCGAAATCGCCGAAATCCCCGAAGCGACCGCCCGCCTGCTGGAAGGCTCGGCCAAGGAACTGGCCGAAACCGGCCTGCACCTGAAGCGCGCCCAGCCCCGTTTCGTCACCACGGTCGCCCGCGGCTCCTCCGACCACGCCGCCTCCTTCCTCAAATATGCCATCGAGCTCAATGCCGGCCTGCCGGTAGCCTCCATCGGCCCGTCGATCTCGTCGATCTACGGCGCCAAGCTGAAGCTTGCCGATTCCGCCTGCCTCGCCATCTCGCAGTCGGGCAAGAGCCCTGACATCGTCGCCATGGCCGAGGGCGCTCGCGCGGGCGGCGCGCTGACGATCGCGCTGACCAACACGGCCGGCTCGCCGCTGGCCGAGGCGTCCGACCACGCCATCGACATCCGCGCCGGCATAGAGAAGAGCGTCGCCGCCACCAAGACCTTCGTCAATTCGGCGGTAGCCGGCCTCGCCGTGCTTGCCCACTGGACCAGCGACGACAAGCTTCTGGCCGCGCTCGACGCCCTGCCCGAGCACTTCGCCAAGGCCGTCGACTGCGATTGGATGGGCGTTGCCGGCGAACTGACCGAGGGCAACTCGCTGTTCATCCTCGGCCGTGGCCCGTCCTTCGCCATTGCCAACGAGGCGGCGCTGAAGTTCAAGGAAACCTGCGCCATGCATGCCGAGTCCTACAGCGCCGCCGAGGTCATGCACGGCCCGCTGGCGCTGGTGCGGCCCGGTTTCCCGGTTCTGGCGCTGGCCGCCCGCGACGCGTCCGAGCCGTCGATCGCCCAGGCCGCCGACGGCCTCGCCGACCGGGGTGCTGCGATCCACATCACCTCGTCACTGGCCAAGAAGGCCAAGGTGCTGGAGCACGTCGCCACCGGCCACCCGCTCACCGATCCGCTGATGCTGATCGCCTCGTTCTATGGCTTCGTCGAGGCCTTTGCCCGCCATCGCGGCCTCAACCCCGACAGCCCGCCGAACCTCAGGAAAGTGACCGAAACCATATGAGCGAACGTCTTGCCATTGCTGCCGGGCGCATCTTCGACGGTGATGCCTGGCACGAGGATGCGGCGCTTCTGGTCGCCGACGGGCTGGTCGAGGGCATCGTCGCGCGCAGCGATATTCCTGCTGGCGTGAAGGTGACGGAGGCGGGCGCCATGCTCGTCCCCGGCTTCATCGACCTGCAGGTCAATGGCGGCGGCGGGCTGATGCTCAACGACAAGCCCGATGTCGACACGCTGGAGATCGTCTGCAAGGCGCAGATGGCCTTTGGCACGACGGCGGTGCTGCCGACGCTGATCACCGATACCCGCGAGATCACGCGCTCGACCATCGAGGCCGGCATCGAAGCCGCCAGACGCAAGGTGCCCGGTTTCCTCGGCCTGCATCTTGAAGGACCGCATCTGTCGCTCGCCCGCAAGGGCGCGCACGATCCCAAGCTGATCCGCCCGATGGACGCCGACGACGAGGCTTTTCTTGTCGCCGCCCGCCCGTCGATGCCCGTGCTTTTGACCACCATCGCGCCGGAATCGGTCAAGGCCGAGCAGGTCAAGGCGCTGGCCGATGCCGGCATCGTCGTCAGCCTCGGCCACACCGACACCAGCTACCGCACGGCAAAAGACTATGCCGAGGCGGGCGCCACCATGGCGACGCATCTGTTCAACGCCATGAGCCAGATCGGCAATCGCGAGCCCGGCCTTGCCGGTGCCGCGGTCGAGATTTCGACCTTCTCGGCCGGCCTGATCGCCGACGGCATCCATGTCGATCCGGCGACGATGAAGATCGCGCTCAAGGCCAAGAACGGCCCGGCGCGCATCTTCCTCGTCAGCGACGCCATGGCGACCATCGGCACCGACCTCAAGTCGTTCCAGCTCAACGGCCGCACCATCAAGCGCGAAAACGGCCGCCTGACGCTGGAAGATGGCACGCTCGCCGGCGCCGACCTCGACATGATCTCGGCCGTTCGCTTCATGCACGAAAAGATGGGCTTCACGCTCGACGAAGCCATCCGCATGGCCTCGCTCTATCCGGCTGAAGCGGTCAAGCAGGACCACCGCCTCGGGCGGCTGGCCAAGGGCTTTGCCGCCAATGCGGTGCAGTTGACCGACGGGCTCGACGTGTCGGGCACCTGGATCGACGGTCGCAAGGTGTTTGAGGCTTAGTCCGAGCGCCCCGCAGCGAGCGGGGAAAGCCCCTCACCGTCACGGCGAGACCGTGAGGGTGAGGGGTCTTGTCTCCAAACTCTACGCTTCAGACCGCAGCCTTATCCGCGGCAGCCCGGATCGCCGCGATGTTCGCAGCATAGGCAGACGGCCCGCCCTTGAACACGGCATTGCCGGCAACAAGCACGTTCGCGCCTGCGGCCGTGACTAGCGGCGCTGTCTCTGGCGTGACGCCGCCATCGATCTCGATGTCGATCGGGCGGTTGCCGATCATCGCCTTGACGCGCTTGACCTTGTCGATGACCGCCGGGATGAAGGCCTGGCCGCCGAAGCCCGGGTTGACGGTCATCAGCAGCACCAGGTCGAGCCGGTCGAGCACGTATTCGATGACGGATTCCGGCGTCGACGGGTTGAGCGACACGCCGGCCTTCTTGCCGAGATTGCGGATGGTCTGCAGCGATCGGTCGAGATGCGGACCAGCCTCGGCATGCACCGTGATGATATCGCAACCGGCATCGGCGAAAGCCGCCAGATACGGATCGGCAGGCGTAATCATCAGATGGCAGTCGAACACCTTGTCGGTGCGGTTGCGAATCGCCTTGATGACGGGCGGGCCGAAGGTGATGTTGGGGACGAAATGGCCGTCCATGACGTCGAGATGGATCCAGTCGGCGCCGGCAGCGACGATGGCCTCGACCTCGTCACCGAGCTTGGAGAAGTCGGACGACAGCACCGACGGCGCGATCAGGGTTTTGTTGCTCACGTTCAGGCCTTTCCGGAATGGCGCGATATCAGGGACTGCCTAATATCAGGCGCCGCCCTTGTCGAGCCGAGAATCCCGGCACATCGCCGCAGCGGTCGTACGAATAGACCAGCTCTCGTAGCCAATCCGGCTAAGGCGTGCTGCCCGGCTGCCCGTTCCCACCTGTGGGATCCCGTCCACCGCCCTGGCGCTCCGGCCGGTCAGCACGGTCCGAAGGCACATGCAGCAGGCGCGGTGCCGGCCGGCAGTTCGGGTACTCGCCGACCGTGCCGCGCGGGCAACTCTCGACAATCATGCATTGGCCGTTGACGAAGATTTCGCCGGCGATGCAGCCGCCATTGGTGCCGTCGAGAACGCAGCGGCCGTTGATCGACGTCGAGCCGGCTGGGCAGCCGCGCGGCGGTTTGCGGCACGCGCCGTTGACCGCCTGGGCGCCGCGCGGGCAGGCACAGACGCCGTTCTTGCCGCGCACCTGGCCGGACACCTTGCACGCGGGTTGCCTGGCCGGCGCGCACTTGCCGTCCACGAGCGACGTCCCTTTCCGACAGATGCAGCGACCCTCCTTGGTCCTGATCTGGCCAGGCAACAGCGTGCACTGGCCGCCACCGTCCTTCGGAATCTCGATGGTAAAGCGGTGGCAGGCAAAGGGCCCACCGCCGCCAGGACCGCCTGGTGCTGCTGCGCCTCCCGCCAGGCCGGCAACCGTCGCACCGGGCGGCACGGCGGCAAAGCAGTTCTGGGCAGCGATGGGCGACACCGCCCCACCAATCGCAGCCGCGGCGATGACGACCGTCATCTTGTGGGTGCTGCTGCTGCCGCCGCCGAGCCCGCCTCCGCCGGTGCAGGACAGCGGCAATTTTGCCGCCGCCGGCCTGCAGCCGAGCGGTGGTTCGATGGAGGTGATCGCCACATCCTCCAATCGGCCGATGCCGGCCGCAGCGATGGCATCGCCGAAACGGACGGGGCCTTCGAACGGCACCGAAGCGGGATTGGTAATCTGGATCTCGAAGCTGCAGGGCTTGCCGACCTGGCAGGTGGCATCGCCGGTCAGTTCGACCTGCAGGGCGGCCGAAGGCTTGCCGACCGCCTCGGCAGAGGCGCCGGCAATCCGAGCGGTTGCCACCGCGACCCCGGTTGCGGCCTTCGGGGCCTGCGCGCTGGCGATCCCCTCGCAGGGATGCCAGACCGCGACGTCGCCGACCTCTGCCGACGTGGCGCCCAGGCGAACGAAGCGGGAGTTGGCAGAGGCCTCGCCTTTGGCCGGCTCCATCAACACGACACCAGTTCCACCTGAGGCCGTCTCCTCGCCTGTTGCCGCCATGGAGCCGAAACAGGAAGCGCGGTCGAAACGCCCCTGCGCGTCATAGCCATATTGCAGGGCAACGCCGCCCGCCGCCGGGCTGGCAGCGCTTGCCACCGGAACAGCGACCCAAGCACCGCTACCATCGCGGCTGTAGCGCAGCACCTCCGCCTTGCCTGCCGCGGCATTGCCGGCCTTGCCACGCTGGGCGAGATACATGCCGCCCCTGTCGTCGAAGGCGATGTCGGTAACCGGCAGGTCGCTGCCCGCCCTGGCGACGAACTCGCGGCGCGCGTCCTCAGCGAACCTGCCGCCGTCACCGATGCCGACCGACCAGATCTCGGCCTTGTCGCCGACTGCATAGAAGAGCCGCCCGTCATCCACGGCGATGCCCCAGACACGGCGCTCGGCTTGCGTGTAGGCCCAAGTCGCCGGGTCCTCGCCGTCGAAGGCCGGCGAAGAAATCTCCATCCGCTTGCCGTCGTCCTTGACCGCAGCCAGTCCGGCTTTCGGTCGGGCGACAACGCCATGGTCGAAGCTGTCTATAAGCGCGCCGGATGCGTCGATGCGATGGACCAGGCCGGTGTCGAGATCGGAAGCGAAGAATTGCCGATACGCCGGGTCGAATGCGATGTTGCCGATAGCAGGCCCGCTGTTGGTGCCGATGTCGGCGAATTTCGAAACCGCGCCGGTCAGCCCGTCGATGCGCCAGATGGTGCCAGGCCCGCCGCCACCCTCCTCGCCGAACTGGCCGGACATGAAGGCAGCACCGGGCACACCGCGCTGCTGCGGGTGAGGTTGGCCCTTGGCGTCCCTGCCGACGATGTGGACACCATAGAGCGACGTCGCCGCCACGTAGAGATCGGGCACGCCTGACGGGGTGCCATCGCGCCCACCGTCGTCGAAAGCCAGCCCAAACACCTGCCCCACCTGGCCGGCAACGACCTCGAACGGCTTGCCGCCCGCTGGGCCACCAAGTGAAGACAGGTCGAAGACACGCAAGCCGACGCCATTGGGATCGATGAACCTGCTCGCCGCGGGCTCTGCCGAAGCCCCCGCACCTGAAAAGCCGGTAACGGCTGTAGCGCCGGGGTGAAAGATCTGCCTGTCCTGGGCCGAAACCGGCGCAGCGCTGCCAAGGATGGCGAACAGTGCCAGGACTGCCGGGAAAACGGCAAAGCGCCGGCGGAGCGGGGCCACAGCACCGGCCAGACGCGCGAGCATGGCTCCATCACGACACCGCAACATGGCACCTCTCCCGAAACCCACGGAAGGAGAGGCCGCGACACCGGCTTCCGCCCAGCGCCCAAGAACGGAACCTTCCTACCCTGGCAGTCCTGCGATTGCCCCTTGCCGCGACGATATGTCGGCGGTCCCACCGGGTCAACGCGACCGCGCCCACACCGGACTGCCGCGCCTCGCATGGTCGTTGCCGGGTGCCCTCCTCCGTGCCTTTGCCTGTTCCCATGTCCTTGCATCCACTGCCGACGCCGCATGCGCCCCGTGCTGTGTGTCCTGGCGCAATGAAAAGGTTCACGACGCGCAGGCGTTTTCCGACCTCATTTTGATGTGCTTGGCGAGGCCTCAAACCCTTGCAAAATGGCGATTGAAATCGATTACATAATCTGCCTATCATGTCTGGCAGCAGTTTTTGCATCGGGAGGAATATATGAGGAAATTTGCAACATTGGCGCTGACCACGGTGGCAGCGCTCGCCGTGTCGGCGTTCACGACCCAGGCCGAGACCTTCAAGATCGGCCTCAGCAACGGCTGGGTCGGCTCCGAATGGCGCACCCAGATGATCGAGCAGGCCCAGGCCGCCGCAGCCGCCTGGAAGGAAAAGGGCGTCGACGTCGAAGTCGTGGTGCAGAGCGCCAATGTCGACGTGCCCGGCCAGATCGCGCATGTCCGCAACTTCATCTCCGAAGGCGTCAACGCCGTCATCATCAATCCCAACAGCCCGACGGCCTTCGACCCGGTCTTCGCCCAGGCCAAGGAAGCCGGCATCCTGGTCATCGCCACGGACGCCGAAGTGTCGTCGCCCGACGCCACCTATGTCGGCATCGACCAGAAGGCCTGGGGTGCTGCAGGTGCCAAGTGGCTGGCCGAGACGCTCGGCGGCAAGGGTAACGTGGTTGCCATCAACGGCGTCGCCGGCCACCCGGCCAACGAGATGCGCGTCGCCGGCTACAAGGAAGTGTTCGGCCAGTATCCCGGCATCAAGATCGTCAACGAAGTGAACGCCAACTGGGATCAGGCGCAGGGCCAGCAGGCCATGCAGAACCTGCTCGCCACCAACCCCGACATCAACGGCGTGTGGGTGCAGGACGGCATGGCGGCGGGCGCCTGGAAGTCGATCATCGACGCCAAGAAGCAGTCGTCGATCGCCGCCACCGGCGAAATCCGCAAGGACTTCATCGACATCTGGGTCAAGGACAAGCTGAACTCGGGCGCGTCGGTGAACCCTCCCGGCGTCATGGCCTCGGCGCTCAACGTCGCCGTACTGATGCTCCAGAAGAAGGAACTGAAGGAGCCGGCAACGGCAGGCCAGTACAAGAACGCCATGTACCTGCCGATCCCCTTCATCGACAACAAGAACGTCGAGCAGGTCGCCAAGGACCTCGAAGGCAAGCCGGGCTACTTCTCCTACACCAGCCAGCTTTCCATCGAAGACGCCGAGAAGCTCTTCAAGTAAGCTTCCTCCCAAGCCGGGGGCGCCAGCACAAGCTGCGGCGCCCCCGGACCGACGTATCCTAGGGAAGCCACCACCATGTCCAAAATCGAGCTCCGCGGCGTAAGCAAGGCTTACGGCGCCACCCTGGCCTTGCGCCGCGGCGACCTGTCGATCGATGCCGGAGAAGTGCATGTGCTGATCGGCTCTAACGGATCGGGCAAGAGCACGCTGTGCAAGATCCTGGCCGGCAGCGTCCGTCCCGACGGCGGCGAGATCCTGATCGACGGCAAGCCGGTGACCATCACCGGCCCGCGCTCGGCGCGCGATCATGGCATCGGCATCTTCTACCAGGAACTCAGCCTCGCCGGACATCGCACGGTGGCCGAAAACATCTGCCTGCCCGACCTGCCCGCCACCCGCGCCGGCTTCGTCGACCGCGCAGCCTTGGACGCGCGCGCAGCCCGTTACATCGCCCTGTTCGAGGCCGTCGCCGGCGAAGGCTTCGCCGCCGAGACGGCGGTCGAGAACCTGCGCGCGGACCAGCGCCAGCTGGTCGAGATCATGAAGGCGCTGGCGACCGAAGCGCCCGTCATCATCTTCGACGAGCCGACCTCAGCGCTCGACCGGGCGCAGGTCGACCGCTTCTTCGACATCCTGCGCGACCTGAAAGCCCAGGGCCGCAGCATCATCTTCATCTCGCACCGCATGGACGAGATCTTCGCCATCGGCGACCGTGTCACCGTCATCCGCGACGGCGAGACCGTCGGCACCGAAAACATATCCGAGACCAATCCATCGGCGGTGATCCGCATGATGGTCGGCGGCCAGGACGAACTCGCCGCCGGCAATTCAGCGCCGCCCGCAGCCGCGTCGACCGCCCGCGTGCCGGTGCTGACGGCCAAGGGACTGTCTGGCAAGGGCTTCGCCAATGTCGGCTTCGAGGTCGCCAAGGGCGAAATCCTCGGCTTCGGCGGCCTGCATGGCCAGGGCCAGTCGTCGGTGCTGCGCGCCATCTTCGGCGTCAATCCGATTGCGGCTGGCGAGATCGTGCTCGACGGCAAGCCCTTCGCCGCCGGCAGCCCGCGCGAGGCCATCCGGCGTGGCTGCGCCTATGTCTCTGGTGATCGCGGCCGCGACGGCGTCATCTCGGGGCGGCCGATCCTCGAGAACGTCACGCCGATCCACTATCTCCGCCAGAAGCTGAAACTCGCCCGCCCGTCGGCGCTGGCCGAGCGGGTGAAGCCGGCGCTCGAGGCGCTGCACACCAAGTTCGGCGGACTGTCGCATCCGATCAACTCGCTGTCGGGCGGCAACCAGCAGAAGATCGTCATCGCACGCTGGCTGATCGACCGGCCCGACGTGCTGTTGCTCGACGATCCGACCAAGGGTATCGACCTGTCGGCCAAGGCCGATCTGTTTGCGCTGATCCGCAAGCTCGCTGCCGATGGCATGGGCATTGTGCTCTATTCGTCGGAGGACGCCGAATTGCTCAACAATGCCGACCGCATCCTCGTCTTCAACGGCGGCTCGGTGCGGCGCGAACTCACCGGCGCGGACCGAACGCGCTACAATCTCTACCAGGCAGCATACGAGGCCGCGTGATGTCGACCGCGACCCTTCCTTCCCCCCGACCGGGCACATTGAAACGTTTTGTCGAGCGTTATCCGTTCCTGCCAGCACTGGTCATCGCGTTCGTGCTACTGGCGCTCAACGGCCTCTACCAACCGCGCAGCATCAGCTTCACCGGCATCACCGGGCTGACCAAGACCTATCTGGCGCTGATGATGCTGGCCATCGCCCAGACCTATGTCGTCTATGCCGGCGACATCGACCTGTCGGCCGGCGCCATCGTTTCGCTGGTCAATGTCGTCATCGTGGTGATGATGGAAAAGATGGGCGGCACTGGCTTCTCGGTCATCGCGGCTCTGGTCGTAGGGCTGCTGACCGGGCTTGCCTGCGGCATCGTCAACGGCGTCGTGGTGGCGGCGCTCAGACTGCAGGCCATCGTCGCCACCTTCGCCACCAGCATTTTCTTCACCGGCCTTGCGCTCTACGTCATGCCGGTGGCCGGAACGCCGGCGCCCGCCACCTTCTGGCGCACCTATGGCGGCCGTTTCTTCGAGATCCCCTTCGTCTATTTCGCCGTCGTGCTTTTGGCAGTCGTGCTCTATGTGCTCGCCCGCACCCGCCTTGCCACCCAGCTTCTCGCTGTCGGCGACGATGCGCAGGCCGCCTTCCAGAGTGGCCTGCCGGTGACCAGGATCCGCATCCAAGGTTACGCGCTGTGCGGCCTGTTTGCAGCGCTCGCCGCCTTCTGCATCACCGGCGACACCGCAAGCGGCGACCCGCTCGTCGGCGGCAAGATGACCCTGTTCTCGGTGGCAGCCGTGGTGCTCGGCGGCAGCGCGCTGTCGGGCGGCTTCGGCACCGTCGTCGGCTCGGTCATCGGCGCACTCATCATCGGCCTCATCAACTCGCTCGTCTTCTTCGTCGGCACGCCATCGGAATGGCAGAACCTGGTCCAGGGCCTCGCCATCCTGGTGGCGCTGATGGCAGGCGTCCTCGTCGGCCGGAGGGCACGCGCATGACCGCCACCACGCAAGCCGTCGCAGCCCCCGCCCCATCGCCGGTGCTCGCTTTCCTCAAGCGGCCACTGGTCGTGGCGCTGATCCTGATTGCGGCACTTCTGGTGCTCGGCGAAATCCTGTCGCCCGGCTTCGCCTCGGCCCAGCAGATCCTGCGTCTATTGATCGTTGCCGCCCTGCTTGGCATCGTCGCCGCCGGCCAGAACCTGGTCATCCTTGGCGGCCGCGAGGGCATCGATCTGTCGGTCGGCGGCGTCATCTCGCTCTCGGCCATCATCGCCGGCAACGTCATGAACGGCGCTGACAGCGCCATCCTGCCGGCGGTGCTGGCCTGCATGGCGGCCGGCGCCTTCATCGGCCTGATCAACGGAATGGGTGTCACGCTGCTGCGAATCCCGCCGCTGGTGATGACCTTGGGCATGCTCGGCGTTCTGCAGGGCCTTCTGGTCGTGGTCCGCAACGGCATCCCGTCGGGCTTCGCCGCACCCGGCCTGTCGCGTTTCGTCACGCAACCGTTCCTGCTCGGCCTGCCCGGCATCATCTGGCTGTGGGTCGCGATCGGGCTCTTGATGGCCTTCATGCTTACCCGCACCGTCTACGGCCACCGTATCTATGCCATCGGTTCCAACGAGCAGGCCGCCTACATGGCCGGCGTGCCGGTCAAGGCGATGCGCATCTCACTGTTCATGCTGTCGGGCGTGTTCGCCGCCATCACCGGCATCTGCCTTCTCGGCTATTCCGGCTCGTCCTTCGCCAATGTCGGCGAGCAATACATGCTGGCCTCCATCATCGCCGTCGTCTTCGGCGGCACGCCGCTGTCGGGCGGCAAGGGCGGCTACACCGGCACCATGGCGGGCGCGCTCTTGCTGGTCATCCTGCAAGGCATTCTGACCACAGTTCATATCGACGAATCCGGCCGGCAGATGGTGTTCGGCGCCACGCTTCTGCTTTTGATGCTGTTCTACGGACGCGGAAGGGCGATGCGCGGATGAACGACCGTCCCAAGATCAAGGACATCGCCGTGCGGCTCGGCGTTTCGGCCGCCACCGTGTCGCGCGCGCTTTCCGACAGCGGGCTCGTCGCCGAGCCGACGCTCAGCCGCATTCGCGAGGTGGCGCGCGAGATGAACTACCGGCCCAATGTCAGCGCCCGCAACCTGCGCACCCAGCGCGCCATGGCGGTGCTGATGGTGGTCCGCGACGTCGGCAACCCATTCTATCTCGAGATCCTCAAGGGTGTCGAAGCCACCGCCCGCGCCGCCGGCTACTCGGTGCTGATGGGCAATACCGAAAACGACTCTGACCGCGAGGTCGAGTATTTCGACATGCTGCGCGACGGCCATGCCGACGGCATGATCCTGATGACCGGCAAGCTGCCCGAGCGTGAGGGCTTCCTTGCTTCGGTCACGGGCGGCGCGCCCATCGTGGTGGCGCTGGAGGAAATCCGCGACGCCCGCTTCCCCCATGTCATGATCGACAACGAGGCCGCCGCCCGCAACGCCATCGAACACCTGATCGGCCTCGGTCATATCAGGATCGCTCACGTCTCCGGCCCGGTGCCCGAGATCATGAGTATCGAGCGCCGCGAGGGCTACCGCAAGGCGATGGCCGCTGCCGGCCTGCCCATTCCCGATGGCTACGAGCAACGCGGCGACTATCTGCTGCACACCGGCCAGCATCTGTGCAGGGCGCTGTTCGAGCTGCCGGAGCCGCCGACAGCGATCTTTGTCGCCAATGACGAGATGGCCTTCGGCGTCATCCACGAGCTACGCCGCCTCGGCGTCGACGTGCCAGGCCAGGTGTCGGTAATAGGCTTCGACGACCTGTTCCTGAGCGAGGCCTTTTATCCGCCGCTGACCACCGTCAGCCAGCCGCGCACCGACATCGGCCGCGCCGCCATGACCATGCTGCTCGACCTGATGTCGGGCGGGCTATCACCGCGCAAGCCGGTGATGCTGCCGACCACGCTCAAGATCCGCGGCACCACGGCGCCGGCACCAAAATAACTTTCCAAGACTTCAGTATGAGGGACCTCACATGACCGGAATGCCCAAACAGCGGCTGCGCGTCGGCTTCGTCGGAAGCGGCTTCATCGCGGAATTCCACCTCAAGGGCATGCTGGGCGTGCGCAATGTCGACGTCACAGGCGTTTTCAGCCGCAAGGCCGAGAACCGCGCCCGCTTCGCAAACCGGGTCGCTGAACTCGGCCTTGGCGACTGCACCAGCCATGACAGCCTGGAATCGCTCGTCAACGCCGACAATGTCGACGCCATCTGGATTCTGTCGCCCAACTACACCCGCCTCGACGTGATGCGCACCATCCACGCCGAGGTGAAAGCCGGGCGCAGCAAGGTGATCGCGGTCGCCTGCGAAAAGCCGCTGGCCCGCACCGTCGCCGAGGCGCGCGAGATGTTGCGCCTGGCGGAAGATGCCGGCCTCAACCACGGCTATCTCGAAAACCAGGTGTTCTGCACGCCCGTCATCCGCGGCAAGGACATCGTCTGGCGCCGCGCTGCCTCGACCACGGGGCGCCCCTATCTGGCGCGTGCCGCGGAAGAACATTCAGGCCCGCACGAGCCATGGTTCTGGCAGGGCGACAAGCAGGGCGGCGGCGTGCTCTCCGACATGATGTGCCACAGCGTCGAGGTCGCCCGCCATCTGCTGACCAAGCCGGGGGCGACGCGCAAGTCGTTGACGATCAAGCAGGTCAGCGGCACGGTCGCGACGCTGAAGTGGAGCCGGCCCAACTACGCCGACCAGCTGCGCAAGCGCTTTGGCACCGATGTCGACTACCGCAACCGCCCGTCGGAAGATTTCGCCCGCGGCACCATCCTGCTCGAGGATGAGGACGGCAACGAACTTGTCATCGAGGCGACCACCTCCTGGGCCTATGTCGGTGCCGGCCTGCGCATCCAGCTCGAACTGCTCGGGCCGGAATACGCCATGGAGTTCAACTCGCTCAACACCGGCCTCAAGATCTTCATGTCGCGCGAGGTCAAAGGCGAGGAAGGCGAGGACCTGGTCGAGAAGCAGAACGCCGAGCAGGGCCTGATGCCGGTGCTCGAGGACGAGGCCGGCGTCTATGGCTACACCGACGAGAACCGCCACATGGTCGAGTGCTTCCGCAAGGGCGAGACACCCTTGGAAACCTTCCATGACGGCCTCGCCGTGGTCGAGATCCTGATGGGCCTCTACCGCTCGGCCGAGATCAACGGCACGGTGTCGTTCCCGGCGCCCGAGCTGGAAGACTACGTGCCCGTGGTGGCGCGCCGCGGCGCCTGAAACCTCGACCAGCTACCCGCAACAGCGGTCGCCATCAGGCGGCCGCGCGATCCCCACAGGCAGCCTCATGACCGTTCCGGCCTTGCTCATCCTCGGCAACGTCAATGTCGATCTCGTGCTCGGCGAGGTCGACGGCTGGCCTGCCGTCGGCACCGAAGTGGTCGTCGACCGCTCCGAGATGCGGCCGGGCGGCTCAGCCGGCAACACCGCGCTGGCGCTTTCGGGCATGAAGTCGCCCTACCGAATGATCGCTTCGGTCGGCAACGATCCCAATGGCGACTGGCTGAGCGGGCAATTCGACGAGGCATCGACGGTGTGGATCGTCGAGCCCGGCGACACGACGCTGACCGTCGGCATCGTGCACAAGGGCGGCGACCGGGTGTTCTTCACCACACCGGGCCATCTGCAACGCGCCAGCCTCGACGACCTCGTCGAGCGCCTGCCGCAGGCGCCTGATGGCAACGCCTTTGCGCTGATCTCCGGTGGGCACCTGATGCCACGGATCGAGGCCGGCACCATCGAGCTTCTGTCGGCGCTTTCCTCAAGAGGCTGGCATACGGCGATCGATCCCGGCTGGCCGCCGGCCGGGTGGAGCGAAGACAACAAGCGCCGCATGTTCGATTGGATCGCGTCAGCCGACATTTCGCTGATCAACGCAGAGGAAGCCAAGGGGCTGGCAGGGCTGGATGACCTCGATACGGCCGTCACCCTGCTCATCGAGCGCGTCGGCCCCGGCCACACACTGGTGGTGAAGGACGGAGCGCAGGGCGCGCATGCCTATGGGGCCGGAACGCATTTCCACGCAGCATCGCCCAAGGTCGAGGTCATCGACACGGTCGGCGCCGGCGACACTTTCAACGCCGCGTTTCTGGCTTCCCTGGCCAAGGGCCGGACGCTCGCTGAGGCGCTCGCGCGCGGCACCGACATCGCCGCGCGAGCGATCTCGACCTTCCCGCGCCGCTACTGCGGCAGCTGAGAACCCTGCCGCCGGGCGGAGCACTTCGCATGCGCCCCGGACGCGGTCGGCCAAGGTCGCAAAATCGCTCAAAACACGTTATATTTTGCCATGGTGAAGGTCGCGGTTTGGCGTGACGCTCATGCCAGGCCCGGACCGCGACGCGCTCCAAAGGAGGAGTGGTCATGGCAAGCTTCCATGTGTACGCAGGCGCTACCAATACGATCGAGCATCCCGCCATCCGCCGGATATCAGTTGCGGATGTGTTTGACGCACTGCGACGCGGCTTCGACGACTTTTGGGACAAGCCGTCGCATTACGTTTTCCTGTGCCTGATCTACCCGATCGTCGGCGTGTTCCTGATCACATGGACATCGGGCGGCAATGCGCTGCAGCTCATCTTCCCGCTGATGTCCGGCTTTGCCCTGCTCGGGCCGTTCTTCGGCATCGGCCTCTATGAGATCAGCCGACGGCGTGAGCAAAACCTCGACACGTCGTGGTGGCATGTGTTCGATGTCAGGCAATCGCCGGCCATTCCTGCGATGGTGGTCATCGGCATCATGCTGCTGGCGCTTTTCGTCACCTGGTTGTTGGTCGCGCAGGCGCTCTACACCTCGTTTTACGGACCTGATGCCCCGCAGTCGACGGCAGCGTTCTTCGGCGACCTCTTTACCACCCAGCGCGGCTGGACGCTGATTGTGCTCGGCAATCTGATCGGATTCCTGTTCGCTTTGGTGGTGCTCTGCACCACCGCCGTCGCCTATCCGCTGCTGCTCGACTGCGATGTCGGCGTCTATGCTGCGATCGAGACCTCGGTGCGGGCAGTGCTGGGCAATCCGGTGCCGATGCTTTTGTGGGGACTGATCGTCGCGGTCGCACTGTTGATCGGGTCACTGCCGTTCCTGGCGGGTCTCGCCATCGTCATCCCGGTGCTCGGTCACGCGACATGGCACCTCTATCGCAAGGTCGTCGACGTCCCGGCCGACAAGAAGACGCCGCTGCCGGTTTCGACCAACGAAGGTGACGACCGACACTTCCCATATTGGCTGCGCTGGTAGTCGACACAACTGAAGCGAACACATGACCCTAACCGCTGGGATTTCGCTCCTCGCAGCGCGGGTTACCTTGCCGCGCTGCTACCGCAGTTGACGGCTTGGCGCCGCAGTGTCCGCCTTCACCAATGCCTGCGAAGGCGTGGAAAGCCGGTCGAGATGCATGCGGATATGGGCCGCCTCGGCCGCCGTATTGGCGAGCGCTATCGCCCGGCCGAAGGCCTCGCGCGCTTCCTCGTCACGGCCGAGCTGCATTAGCAAGCCGCCCTTGACGCCGAAGAAGTGGAAGTAACCTGAGAGTTTCGGGGCCAGCGGTTCGATCAGCTTCAATGCCGCTTCCGGCCCGCGCAGCTTGGCGAAGGCGACGGCGCGGTTGAGCGTCACGACGGGCGACGGCATCATCGATTCCAGCACGGAATAGAGCAGGTCGATCTCGGCCCAGTCTGTATCCTCGGGGCGCGCGGCACGGGCATGGAGTGCGGCAATGGCCGACTGGATCTGATAGGGGCCGGGCCGGCGATGGCGCATCGCCTTGTCGATCAGTGCCAGGCCCTCGTCGATCAGCGCCCGGTTCCACAGCGTGCGGTCCTGATCGTCCATCAGCACCAGATCGCCATTGGCATCGAAACGCGCGTCGGAGCGGGCGTGTTGCAGAAGCAGCAGCGCCGTCAGCCCCATCACCTCCGGCTCGGTCTGGAACAGGCGCAACAAGAGCCGCGCCAGCCGGATCGCCTCCTCGCACAGCGGCGCGCGGTTGGTGATTTCAGTGGCGCCGGCGGAATAGCCTTCGTTGAAGACGAGGTAGACCATGGCCAGCACCGCCGCCAGCCGTTCGGAGCGCTCCACCGGCCCGGGCACCTCGAAGGGCACGTTGGCATTGGCGATGCGCGCCTTGGCGCGGGTGATGCGCTGTTCCATGGCGCTTTCGCCGACGAGGAAGGCGCGAGCGATCTGCTTGACCGAAAGGCCCGAGACGATGCGCAGCGCCACCGCGATCTGCTGGGTCGCCGGCAGGTCGGGATGGCAGCAGATGAACAGCAGCCTCAGTATGTCGTCGCGGTAATGCGCACCGTCGAGACGGTCGGCCATGTCGTCCTCGACATCGTCGAGGTCGGACAAAAGCTCTTCCGCCGGCAACGGCGCCTGCTTGCTGCGACGACGGACGACGTCGATGCCCGAATTGCGGCCGACAAAGATCAGCCAGGCGGCCGGATCACGCGGCGGTCCCTTTTCCGGCCAGGTGCGCAGCGCACGCAGGCAGGCCTCCTGGAACGCCTCTTCCGCGGTGTCGAGATCGCGGAAGTAGCGCAGCAGGGCTGCCACGGCCTGCGGCCGGGCGGAGGAGAGTGCCGTGTTGATCCAAGCCGGGTCGGTCATGCAGTTTGTCTTCCAGGGAAAAAGGCGCCGATCGGGCGCAATTCATAAGAGCCGCCGCCGGGATTGGCGTCCGCCAGATCCTTGGCCACGGCCACTGCGTCGTCGAGCGTCTCGCAGTCGACGACGTAGAAGCCGAGGAACTGCTCCTTGGTTTCGGCGAAGGGCCCATCGATGACGAACGGCTCGTCCTTGGTCTTGCGCAGTGTGGTGGCCGCCGTCGTCGGCAACAGCCGGGCCACCGGCCCCAGCCTGCCCTGCTCGCGGAGCTTGCCGGTAACCACCTGCAGTCGCTCCATCACCTCGTCGTCCTGCTCCTTGGACCAGGCGCAGACGACGTCTTCGTTGTTGTAGCAAAGGATGGCGTAGAGCATCGGTTGTTTCCTTCATGTGTAAGACGCATGGATATGTGCACTTCCGACACGATATGCGAAATTTTTTCGAGGCTGGGGAGGACCAACGTCCATCGGACCACTGACAGCTTGTGAAAAGCCGCAGGAGGTGCAGACATTGGCCAAAGCCGCGCCAAACCCTGGCGACGGTCAAGCGGGAGAATGAGCGATGAAGAACGCCGAAATCTCACAGCGCAAGATGCAGACCATCGCGCGCGGTGTCGGCATGACGACCCAGGTCTATGCCGATCGGGCCGAGAACTCCGAAATCTGGGACGTCGAAGGCCGCCGTTACATCGACTTCTCCTCCGGCATCGCGGTCGTCAACACCGGCCACCGCCATCCGCGCGTCATCGAGGCGGTCAAGGCGCAGCTCGACCGATTCACCCACACCTGCCACCAGGTCGTGCCCTATGAGAGCTATGTCCGGCTCGGCGAAAGGCTGAACGCCATTGCGCCGATGAAGGGCGACAAGCGCACCATCTTCGTCACGACCGGCGCGGAAGCGGTCGAAAACGCCATCAAGATCGCCCGCAACGCCACCGGCCGCCAGGCCGTCATCGCCTTTGCCGGCGGCTTCCACGGCCGCACCTTCATGGGCATGGCACTGACCGGCAAGGTGCAGCCCTACAAGGCGGGCTTCGGCGCCATGCCGGGCGACGTGTTCCACGCGCCCTTCCCCGTGCCGTTGCATGGCGTGACCACTGCCGACGCGCTTGCAGCACTCGACCGCCTGTTCAAGGCCGATGTCGACCCGGCGCGGGTGGCTGCCATCATCATCGAGCCGGTGCAGGGCGAAGGCGGCTTCTACGAAGTGCCGCGCGACTTCATGACGGCGCTGCGCAAGATCTGCGACCAGCATGGCATCCTGCTCGTTGCCGACGAGGTGCAGACCGGTTTCGCCCGCACCGGCAAGATGTTCGCCATGGACCATCATGAGGTAGCGCCCGACCTGATGACTATGGCGAAAAGCCTCGCCGGCGGCTTCCCGCTCGCCGCCGTCACCGGCCGGGCCGAGCTAATGGACGCGCCCAATCCCGGCGGCCTCGGCGGCACCTATGGCGGCAGCCCGATCGGCGTCGCCGCAGCACACGCCGTGCTCGACGTCATCGAGGACGAAAAGCTCTGCGACCGCGCCAACCAGCTCGGCGCACGCCTCAAGCAGCGGCTGGAATCGCTGCGCGACGATGTGCCTGAAATCACAGACATCCGCGGCCCGGGCTTCATGAACGCTGTCGAGTTCAACGACGTGAAGACGAAGACGCCTTCGGCGGAATTCGCAAATGCCGTCAGGCTCAAGGCGCTCGACAAGGGCCTGATCCTGCTCACCTGCGGCGTCTATGGCAACGTCATCCGCTTCCTCGCACCAATCACCATCCAGGACGAGGTGATGACCGAAGCGCTCGACATCCTCGAGGCATCGATCCGGGAAGTCAGCGCGGGATGAGGCTGCCCCTGCCTGGACCTGCAGACGTGATGGGCGAACAGAACCGCGAAGACGCCTCAGCAGCCCTCCACAAGTCGGCCTGCCAAGCCGATTGAGCCACTCTTCCCGGGTCGATTGGCGATGACGCGCAAATGCGCGAACTTCGTCCTTCTCTCCGTCCTTGCGGGGAGAAGGAGCCGGCAGGGGATGAGGGGCTGCCCTGGCTTGCTGAACTAGCCCGCCGGCAACGCCGCCAGCGCGGCCTTCAGCGTCTCGGCACCGCCTGCCACCTGTTCCGGAGTCGGTGAGAAGCCCAGGCCGAGCATCTTGCGGCCGAGCATGTGGTCGGCGGGGCGGTTGACGGATTCGATCGCCACCAGCCGGTCGCCGATGAAATGGAACACCGAGAAGCGATTGTCGGCCGGGTCGCCCGACAGGATCTGCCGGTCACTGCCCGATGTCAGGCCGACCATCTGCAGCTTCATGTCGCCGATGTCGGACCAGAACCACGGCACCGCGGAATAGTCTCCGCTGCGGCCGACAATGGTGCGAGCGGCGAGCTTCGACTGGTCGGTGGCGTTCTGCACCGATTCCAGCCTGACGTCCGAGCCCGTCTGCCAGTGGCGGTAGCTGGCATTGTCGCCTACGGCCAGGATGTTTTCGACCGAGCTGCGCATGGCGCCGTCGACGCGAATGCCGTTGGCAATCGCCAGCCCCGCCGCATCGGCGAGCTCGACATTGGGCACGACGCCGATGCCGATGATGACCATCTTGGCCGGCAACCTTTCGCCCGACGAGGTCAAGGCTGCCGCGACATGGCCGCTGTCGCCCTCAAGGCGCTTGATGGTGGTCTTGAGCAGAATGCGAATGCCCGAGGCCTCCAGCCGCTTGCGCACATGCTCGGCGATCAGCGGTGCCACCGCGCGGCCGAGCAGCCGGTCGAGCGCCTCGACCACGGTGACGCGACGGCTGCCGGCGGCGAGCGTGGCGGCTATCTCCAGGCCGATGAAGCCACCGCCGATGACGACGACGTCCTCGCAGGCGGCACTGTGGTCGCGGATCGTCCGCGCGTCGGCAACCGAGCGCAGCGACAGAACGCCGGCCAGCTCCGAACCCGGCAAGGGCAGGACGCGCGGGCGCGAGCCGGTGGCAAGGATCAGGTGGTCGTAGGCGAGGTTTTCGCCGCTCGCCAGGGCCAGCCGGTTGGTGCCGGTGTCGATGCGTTCGACCAGCGAGCCCGGACGGAAATCGATGGTGTGGCCGGTGTAGAAGGCCTCGCCGCGCAGCGGCTGCGGCTGGGCGGCGGCATCCTTGATGAAGGTCTTGGACAGCGGCGGCTTGTGGTATGGCAGTTCCTGTTCGTCGCCGAGCAGGATGACCGGGCCGTCATAACCCTCTTCCCGCAGACTGGCAGCAGCCTGCACACCGGCATGGCCCGCTCCGACAATCACCACACCGTTCTTCATGCTCGCCTCTGCACTACCGGAAAACCCACGCGGAGATGGCCGTTGGCACGCGTTGCCGCAAGGGGCCATGTCAGGATATCTGGCTGACAGGCGGCCGGGTGCATGTCAAGCGCAGCCCCTTCATCGCCTGCCTTGCCCTGGCTGATGCCGCTACGCCTTGTCGCAGGGCGCGCCCGGCCAACGCCCCGCCCCTGCTCGGCCATGTCTCGACAAATCAACAGCTTGACCGACCGAGGCCACCCACAAACTGGACAAATTCAGTTTAGAATAATTCTAAACTATTGATACAACTACACTTTTTGCCGGAATATGCGTTGACTTTTGAGGCCACACCGCTTTTATGGCGGCGTGCTTTACAGCGCCTGTCTTTGATGTCGGGGCCTTTAACCCTTTCGATTGGAGCCAACAGGGTGCCTGCCTTCGTGATGCCGCGCCATTGCGCGGACGCCTGCACAGTGTCCCTTCCGAGCCGAATTCGGAGCATGGACCGCCAGGGCGTCGAAGGCTCCAACCCCCTTGAGCCAACAGTCGACTTCGCGGTTCCAGCCTGGCAAGTCCTTGCGGGTGCACGACTTTTTCGCGCCGTCGGGCGCAGTTCGGTTTACTGAGGAGACGACCATGCCTGCATCCATCTCGCGCAGCCGGCATTTCGGCAGGATCGCTGCGATCGCCGCGACGACGGCGCTCACCGCTGCCGTTTTCGTGCTGCCGGCAAAGGCAGACACCGACGCCAAGGCTGTCATCTCGACCTATGCCGACATCGCGCTCGCCAAATACGAAGACTCGCTGACCACGGCCAAGGCGCTCGACGTTGCCGTCGAAGCGTTGATCGCCAAGCCGTCTGACGCGACGCTGAAGGCCGCCCGCGAGGCCTGGAAGGCATCGCGCCTGCCTTACCAGCAGACCGAGGTCTATCGCTTCGGCAACGCCATCGTCGATGATTGGGAAGGCCGCGTAAACGCCTGGCCGCTCGACGAAGGCCTGATCGACTATGTCGACAAGAGCTACGGCACCGAGTCCGACGAGAATTCGCTTTACACCGCCAATGTGATCGCCAACCCGTCGATCGAGATCAACGGCCAGAAGGTCGACGCCTCGAAGATCACGCCCGAGCTCCTGTCGGGCACGCTGCAGGAGGCCGGCGGCATCGAGGCCAACGTCGCCACCGGCTATCACGCCATCGAATTCCTGCTCTGGGGCCAGGACCTGAACGGCACCGGTCCCGGCGCCGGCAACCGCCCCTACACCGACTACGACACCGCCAACTGCACCGGCGGCAATTGCGACCGCCGCGCCCAGTATCTCCAGGCCGCGTCCGACCTCCTGGTCTCGGACCTCGAGGAGATGGTCGGCAACTGGAAGGCCGACGGCGCTGCCCGCAAGGCTCTCACCGACGGCGAAACCAACGCCGGCATCTCGGCCATCCTCACCGGCATGGGCTCGCTGTCCTACGGCGAACTCGCCGGCCAGCGCATGAAGCTCGGCCTGCTGATCCACGATCCGGAAGAAGAGCACGACTGTTTCTCCGACAACACCCACATCTCGCATCTCTACGACGCGATCGGCATCCGCAACGCCTATCACGGCAGCTACAAGCGCATCGACGGCTCGACCGTCGAAGGCCCGTCGGTGTCGGATCTGGTCAAGGCAACTGACGCCGCCCTCGACACCGAACTCAGCGGCAAGCTCGACACGACCGTCGCCAAGATGGAAGCCATCAAGGCGCGGGCCGATGCCGGCGAGGCCTACGACCAGCAGATCGGCGAAGGCAATGTCGAAGGCAACGCCACCGTCCAGGCGGCGATCGACGCGCTTGTCGACCAGACCAAGTCGATCGAGCGTGCAGTCGCGGCCCTGAAGCTCGACAAGATCGCGTTCGAAGGCTCGGACAGCCTCGATTCCCCCGACAAGGTCTTCCAGTGAGGGTGCCGCGCACCTAAATAATTTCAGCCAAGCAGCGCGCAGAGGTGCGCTGCCAGCCACCCAGAGCCTGCAATGCTGATCTGCCACTGCAACCTGATCACCCAGAAGGAGATCGAAGACACGATCATCGAGCTTCTGGACAGCGACCCCTGGTCGCTGATCGTGCCTGCCAAGGTCTATCACACGCTGCAAAAGCGCGGGCGCTGTTGCGGCTGCTTTCCAAATGTGGTCGAAACGATCATTCGGGTAACCGAAGCCTACCATACCCGTACGGAGGCGGGTGAAGGCGACATCGTTTCACACATGGACCGTGTGAAAGAGTTGCGGGTCCAATTTGGGAGCAGATTCAATGAAAGGCGAAAAGCAGGTCATCGAGCGGCTTAACGAAGCCCTCTTCCTCGAACTCGGCGCGGTCAACCAGTATTGGGTTCACTACCGCCTGCTCGAAGATTGGGGTTACGGCAAGCTCGCCAAGAAGGAACGCGAAGAATCGATCGAAGAGATGCGCCACGCCGACCGGCTGGTGGCCCGCATCATCTTCCTCGAAGGCCATCCCAACCTGCAGTCGGTGGCGCCGCTGCGCATCGGCCAGAACGTCAAGGAAGTGCTCGAAAGCGATCTTGCCGGCGAATATGACGCCCGCACCTCCTACAAGAAGTCGCGCGATGTCTGCCAGCAGCACGGCGACTATGTATCCATGAAGCTCTTCGAGGAGCTGCTCGCAGACGAGGAAGGCCATATCGACTTCCTCGAGACACAGCTGCAGCTACTCGGTGAGATCGGCGAAGAGAAGTACGGTCAGCTCAACGCCGAGACCGCAGACAAGGCCGAATAGGATGCCGGAATGCGGCGCACCTTCTCTCTGACGCGCCGCATGCTGCCGGGTGCGCCCACCAGCACCGACACCAAACACGACAAGCGAAGTGCTCCGGCACTTCGCAATTTCGTTGCCGGCCTGCTGCTTCTCAGTGCTGCCGCTCCCTCGGTCGCCGGCGAGCCGGTTCCGGACGGGCTCGCCACCGAACGCCACGATCTCAAGCCTGCCGACAAGGCACGCGTCGACAACATCGTCAGGCCGACCGCCGACTTTTCCAAGCCCGAGCAGTTCGAGCTGATGCAGGGCGGCGCCGGCACCTCCAAGAAAAGCGCCAACCGCGACGCGTTCTCGCAATCATCGGCCAACATCACCTTCGAGGAAGAAGGCGACTTCAAACTCGGCAACGGCTTCTTCACCAAGCTCTGGGTGTCGTCGCCATCGTCGACCCAGGCCTCCGACGGACTCGGGCCGCTGTTCAATGCCCGCGCCTGCCAGAGCTGTCACCTCAAGGACGGCCGCGGCCATCCGCCGGAAGGCAATGCCGACGCCACCTCGATGTTCCTGCGCCTTGCCCGCGCGGCGGAAACCGACGAGGAAAAGGCAGCCGTCGCCGACCGGCGCGTCCTCAATTTCCCCGACCCTGTCTATGGCAGCCAGTTCCAGGACCTCGCCGTGCCCGGCCTCAAGGGCGAAGGACGGATGGTCATTTCCTACCAGACCGTCCCGGTCGAACTCGCCGACGGCACCCATCTGACGCTGCGATGGCCGAGCTATTCGGTCTCCGATCTCGGCTACGGTCCGATGGACCCCAGAACGACGCTGTCGCCGCGCGTCACGCCGGCGATGATCGGCCTTGGCCTGGTCGAGCAGATCCATCCCGCCGACATCCTCGCCAATGCCGATCCGGACGACAAGAACGGCGACGGCATCTCGGGCAAGGCCTCGATCGTGCGCGACAAGAAGACAGGCGAACTGACGCTCGGCCGCTTCGGCTGGAAGGCGCAGACGCCGACGATCCGCCAGCAGTCGGCGGATGCCTTTGCCGGCGACATCGGCATCTCGACACCCGAGGTGCCGCACCACTGGGGCGACTGCACCGAGGCCCAGACCGAGTGCCTCGCCATGCCCAACGGTGTGCAGGAACGGCTCGGACCGGTGGAGGCACCCGATCCGATCATGGATCTCGTCACCTTCTATTCGCAGAACCTCGCCGTGCCCGCCCGCCGCGACATCGACAACCCGCAAGTGCTGCGTGGCAAGCAGATGTTCTACGAGGCTGGCTGTGCCTCGTGCCACATGCCGAAATTCGTCACCCGCCGCGACGCACCCAACAAGGCGCAGGCCTTCCAGCTGATCTGGCCCTACTCCGACTTCCTGCTGCACGACATGGGCGAGGAGCTGGCCGACGGCCAGCAGGTCGGCGACGCCACAGGCCGGGAATGGCGCACGCCGCCGCTCTGGGGTATCGGCCTGACCCAGACCGTCAACGGCCACACCTTCTTCCTGCATGACGGCCGCGCCCGCAACCTCACCGAAGCCATCCTGTGGCATGGCGGCGAGGGACAGGCGGCCCGCGACCGCTTCGCCGCGCTTCCCGCCGATGACCGCAACGCTTTGATCAAATTCCTGGAGTCGCTCTGATGGCCAGATCCGTCCTTGCAGCATCGCTTGCCCTCTTGGTCGCACTGCCCGCAGCCGCCCACGCCAATCAGGCGTCGGACAAGGTGATCGCCGACGCCATCGACGGCTTCATCCGCCCCGCCTACGGCCGGCTCGTGGCGGACACGGCAGCGCTCGGAAAGAGCGTCGAGGCGCTTTGTGCTGCACCATCGGCGGACAATCTTGCGGCGGCGCGCGCGGCCTTTTCCAAGACGACGGTGACCTGGTCGGAAATCGAGATCATCCGCTTCGGGCCGATCACCGAACACAACCGTCTCGAGCGCATGCTGTTCTGGCCGGACCGCAAGGGCACCGGGCTGAAGCAGGTGCAGGCCGCCCTGTCCGACAAGGACGAAACGGCAACCGACGCGACCAAGCTCGGTGACAAGAGCGTGGCGATGCAGGGCCTCGGCGCGCTCGAATTCGTGCTGTTCGGCACCGGCGCCGACGAGCTTGCCGGCACATCGGCCGGCTATCGCTGCGCCTATGGCAAGGCCATCGCCGGCAACATCGGCGCGATTGCCACCGACGTCGATGCAGCCTGGCGCGACGACAACGGTTTTGCCAGCCAGTGGCAACATCCCGGGCCGCAGAACCCGCTCTATCGCACGGCCTCGGAAGCGGCGACCGCGCTGCTCGAGGTCTATGTCAACGGACTGGAGCTGGTCCGCGACGTGCGCGTCGGCGGCTTCCTCGGCAAGGAGGCCTCCGCCGACAAGCCGAAACAGGCGCTCTACTGGCGTTCGGAAGGCACGGCCACCTCGCTCGGCGGCAATCTCGCAGGCATGAAGGCGTTGTTCGATGCCTCACATTTCGGCTCGCTTCTGCCTGACGATTCCCAGTGGATCGCCCAGTCTATCGATTTCGAGTTCGCCAATGGCCAGAACGCGGCAGCGGGCATCACCGGCCCTATCGAAGCCGCACTAGCGGATGCCGACAAGCGCGCCAAGCTCACCTATTTCGGCGTCGTCACGTCGAGCCTGTCGGAGCTGTTCGGCACCCGTCTGTCGAGCGCGCTCGGGCTGACCGCCGGCTTCTCGTCGCTGGACGGCGACTGAGAGCATGATCCCGAAACGTGGACGCCGGTTTTCGGACAGGATCATGCTCAAACAAGAACTGCGCACGCCACTCTTCGACCGCCGCGACTTCCTCAAGGCCGCAGGCACGACCTTCCTGATGTCGCTGGCGCCTGCGAAACGCGCGCTGGCGCTCGAAACCGACGCTATGTTCGCCACCGCTTACCAAGCGCGCACTGGCGAGTATGGCGTCGCGGTGATGTCCGAGGCGGGCAAGATCCTGCACAGCGTCGCTTTGCCCGAGCGCGGGCATGACGTGACCTTCGATCCCATCTCGCGCAAGTCGGTGGTCTTTGCCCGCCAGCCCGGCACCTTCATGCTGGTCTTCGACCACACCGGCAGGGACCAACCGCTGACCATTCCGAGCATCGCCGGCCGCCATTATTACGGCCATGGCGTGTTCTCGCCCGACGGGGCGCTGCTCTATGTGACCGAGAACGATTTCGACAACGCCGCCGGCATGGTCGGCGTCTATGACGCCCGCGACGGCTTCCGCCGCACCGGCGAATTCCCGACCCATGGCGTCGGCCCGCACGAACTGATCCTGCTCGGCGACGGCAGGACGCTCGCCATCTGCAATGGCGGCATCGAGACCCACCCGGATTTCGGCCGCGCCAAGCTCAACATCCCGACCATGAAGCCGTCCTTCGTTATGGTCGACCGCGTATCCGGCGACCTCATCGAAAAGCACGAATTGCCCGAGAAGCTGCACCAACTGTCGATCCGGCACATGGACATCGACGCCGAGGGCACCGTCTGGTTCGGCTGCCAGCACGAAGGTCCGGCAAGCGAAAGGCCGCTTTTGGTCGGCCGCGCCAGGCGCGGCGAAGAGCTTTCCATGCTGGAGATGCCTGACGACATCCTCGGCGGCTTCCGCAACTACATCGGCTCGGTGGCGGCAAACCGCGACGCCGGGCTGGTTGCCGTCTCCTCGCCGGAAGGCAACGCATGGGCGATGATCGAGGCGAAGACCGGCAAGGTGGTGGCCAGGAACGATCTGGTCGAGGTCTGCGGGCTTGCGCCCGACCGCGACGGCTTCCTCGCCACGACCGGCGGCGGCCTCATCGTCGCCCCCGGCGGCGAGCAGGCAGAGCGCCCGGACTATGTTTGGGACAATCATATGCTGCGCATCTGATCTGCAATATGCGTAAGTAAAATCTTACGCAATCAAGTCAGACGAGCCCTGAGACATCCGAATAGGCGACGGCCTTGCGCAGCACGGCGAGGAACTTCTCGCCGGCGATCTCGGGCGAGCCGGAATTGTCGATCTGCACATGGCCCGGGCCGCTGAGGTCGTGCGCCACGGTGCGGGCGAGGCGCGCCAGCACCTCGCCGCGCGATTCCCGTCCGCGTGCGGCAAGCCGGGTCGCGAGGATTTCTGGCGAAGCCGATATCTCGACCACGGCGACATTGGCATAGCGGTCGCGCAGCGCCGGAATGATGCCGCGCGAGGTGTTGGCAACGACGACATGGCCGTTGGAAATGGCTTCGTCGACGGCAGCCGGGATACCGTAGCGCAGGCCGTGCGCCTCCCACGACAGCGCAAAGGCGCCGGCGGCTTCAGCCTCGACGAAGGCAGCGTCTTCAAGCGTGTCATGATCTTCGGTGGCGCCGTCGCTGGTGCGCGTGATGACGCGGCGGGCGAACTCGACATGGTCGTCATCGGTCAGGCGGTCGCGCACATAGGCAATCAGCGTGTCCTTGCCGGCGCCGCTCGGCCCGACCACGGCGACAAACACGCCGTTGCGCACAGGGGAGCCCACCCGGGTCAATTCACGCTCGATCAATGCTGAAACCATCATGCGACGTCATTTCCTCCAATACCGCGCATCGGCCCGAAAATCGCTTTCGATTTTCGGAAAGCACGATGCGCCACATCAAACCTTAGAGCGTCCTTTGTGCGTCCGTTCGGACGCACGGCGCTCTAATGCCGCCGCCCTGCCGGCCAGCGCCGGCTAGGGAATTAAGCGATTTGCATGACGGAATGACGAAAGCCTTGCGACGGAACGGCAACAGCGCTCCGTCGGCCCGCGCATCGACCGAAATCAGCTCGATCTCGGAATGCGCGGGGGCACGGACTAGGTGCGGACCTGATAGTCCTTGATCGCGGCGAAACGGATCATTTTCCAGCGCTCGGCCTCGTAATTGAGCGAGAACTCGTGCTGGGCGAGATAGACCGGATCGTTGTCGAGATCGCGGGCGATGTCGCCGCGATGGCTTTCGACGAAGCGCTGCAGGTCGGCCTTGTCGTCGGCGCTGATCCAGCGGCAAACGGAGAAGCGCGACATCTCGAAGTCGACGGGCAGCGTGTACTCGACGTTGAGACGCTCCTTGAGCACGTCGATCTGCAGCGCGCCGACGACGCCGACGATGGCCGGCGAGCCGTCTTCGGGCTGGAACAGCTGCACCACGCCCTCCTCGGCCATCTGCTGCAGCGCTTCCTTGAGCTTCTTGGCCTTCATCGCGTCGCCGAGACGGACGCGGCGCAGGATTTCGGGCGCGAAGTTGGGCACCCCGCGGAACAGGATGTCTTCGCCCTCGGTCAGCGTGTCGCCGATGCGCAGCGTGCCGTGGTTGGGGATGCCGACGACGTCGCCGGCATAGGCCTCGTCGGCGGTGATGCGCGAGCGGGCGAAGAAGAACTGCGGCGCCGACAGGCTCATCTGCTTGCCGGTGCGCACCAGCTTGGCCTTCATGCCGCGCTTGAGCTCGCCCGAGCAGACGCGGACAAAGGCGATGCGGTCGCGGTGGTTGGGGTCCATGTTGGCCTGGATCTTGAAGACGAACGACGTCATCTTCTCTTCCGTCGCCTCGACCTTGCGGGTGTCGGCTTCCTGGGCGCGCGGCGCCGGACCGAAATCGCCCAGAGCCTCGATCAGGTCGCGGACGCCGAAATTCCTGAGCGCCGAGCCGAAATAGACAGGCGTCAGATGGCCTTCGCGGAAGGCCTGGAGATCGAACGGCCGGCACGCCTCGCGCGCCAGCTCCAGTTCCTCGATGAAGGCCGGACGGTCGTTGTCAGGCAGAAGGCCGGCGGCGCGGTTGGAATCCGGGCCATGCACCGGCGTCCGCTCCTTCTGGTCGTCGCCGTGGCGCACGGCGTTCTCGGCGAGGTGGTAGGTGCCGGAGAAGGTCTTGCCCTGGCCGATCGGCCAGGTGATCGGAGCGGTGTCGAGCGCCAGCTTCTCCTCGATCTCGTCGAGGATCTCGAAGGTGTTGCGGGCCTCGCGGTCCATCTTGTTGACGAAGGTAATGATCGGGATGTCGCGCAGGCGGCAGACCTCGAACAGCTTCAGCGTGCGCGGCTCGATACCCTTGGCGGCGTCGATGACCATGACCGCGCTGTCGACCGCCGACAGCGTACGGTAGGTATCGTCGGCGAAGTCTTCGTGGCCCGGCGTGTCGAGCAGGTTGAAGACGTTGTCGCCATATTCGAAGGTCATCACCGATGTGACGACCGAGATGCCGCGCTCGCGCTCGATCTTCATCCAGTCCGAGCGCGTCTGGATCTTGTCCTTCTTGGCCTTGACCTCGCCGGCGAGCTGGATCGCGCCGCCGAACAGCAGCAGCTTTTCGGTCAGCGTGGTCTTGCCGGCGTCAGGGTGCGCGATGATCGCGAAAGTACGGCGGCGCGCCACCGCCTTTTCGATGTCTTCAGCCATTTTCAGGAATCCATGTGATGCGCCGGCTTCTAGCAGCCGATGCCGCGCCTGTCCACGACGCTACAGCATGGCCAGCAACTCGCCATAGGTGGGCGCCAGCGCCCTCAGCGCTTTAGCAGCCCTGACGTCGTCGCCGACGACAAGCGGATGCTGCAGCGAACCGATCAGCCGCGCCTGCATGGCCGCCACCTTCGCCGCGTCCTTGCGGCCGATGCGCTCCAGGCAGGCGGCGGCATCGTTGGCGCGGCGGGCGCCGACACGAACTGCGAAGTGGATCATGTGGCTGCGCAGGCCGTCGTCGCAACCCGGTTCGATCATGTCGGCCAGCCACTCGGCTGCTGCTCCATTGCCAAGGCTGCCCTCGGGCATGTCACCCGCATCTGACATGGACAGCCAGCGCCGCGCCGCCGGCAGCGACGCTTCGATCGTCTCGGCTTCGGTCAGCACGGTGAGCTGGCGGAAACGGGTGCGCATGGTGAAGGCCGTGCCATAGGTCAGCGTCGCCGCCTTCCAGGCCGCCATGAAGTCGGCCACGGGCAGCTCGGCATAAGGATAGCCCTGCGGATCGTGCATCAGCACCCGCCCATCCTCGAGCGCCAGGACGACGACGTAGTGATCGGCCTCGATCGGGCCGCGCATGCCGGGCTGGTGCCTCAGATGCCCCATCTCCACCGGACCGACCCACACCGGGCCGTCGGCCAGTGCTGCCCGCAGCCGGGCAAGCGCCTCGTCCTCATCGCCGCCGCTCGACACTTCGGTGGTCCAGCCAAGTGCCGCAAGCGCGTCGGCAAATCCCTTCTCGGGATCCCAGCCATACGGATCGAAGAAGGGCATCGAACCGCCGATCAGCTGCATGCCGAACGGACTCGATGTGGCGAATTCGACAACCGCAGGAGACGGCGCCGCCGCACCGAACATCATGGCGAAGGAGTTCGCATAGCAGTAGGGGCCGGAGCCCACGTAATTGAAGCCGGTCATTTGGCATCCTCGATGAAAATACGCGCCAAGCGACTTCGCTCACGCGCTTCATCCATCGATGGCTGTTTTCAGTCGAATTCGCAAGCCTTTGAATTTATATATAAATTCGACTTCCGAATTGAGACTTGGCTATCCGCGCAGATCGAACCCGCCCTCGGCGACCGTCTCGCCATTGACGATCAGTTCGACGCGATGGTGGCCGGGATAGTGCTTGCGGGTGGTGAAGTCGCGGACTGCCTGGCTGATCTCCAGTTCCTTGCGGCCCGTCGGCGGCAGGGTGATCTCCTTCAGCTTGAACACCTTCTTCGAGGTGCCGCCGGCCTTCTTCACATAGTGGACGGCATAATCGACCACCAGCTGCTGCGGCTCGGCGGCGGTCGAGACGATGCATGTCTTCAGCGCGATGCGGCCGCCGAGTGCGATCGACGCCGGCGTCACCGCGAATGCCTGGACATCGACCTTGGGCTTGCCGGTGGTGCCGATCAGCTCCAGCGCCCTTGGATCGCCCTTCTTGATCAGCGTCCGCAAGGCATGGCGCACGATCCAGGCGGTGTTCCTGTCGTTCATGTCCCCGCGCGCCAGCCGCTCGACCAGCAGGCCGGCATTGTCCTTGGAGATGTCGTTGAGGTGGTTCGCCACCGACTTGCGCACATAAAGGCTCGGATCGTTCTGCAGCGCCTCGAGGATCGGCACGGTCGGCGATGGGTCGGAGATCAGGTTCTTCAGCTGGAACGACCAGGGCAGGCGCGGGCGCGACCCTTCGCTGGCGAGGCGGCGCACATGCTCGTTGCCGTCGAGCACCCAGCCGCGCATGTTCGGCGTAGAGATTGCTCTCATGGATAAACTTGCGCGGCAGACCAAAGGCGGCCTCGTAAAACGAGACTGTCGAGCTTCACCATTTCTTGTTGCATCCGGGAATACGTTCTTCGGAACATCATAACCTATCTGAGATACCAAGTTGGCTAAGCCAAGTGTTGCATCCTCGAAACCGGTCTATTTGCTAAGCCTCACTGTTCTGGTTGTTCTTTTGCTTGTCGCATCCGGCTTTTCCGCCCTCGACCCTGATTTTGGCAGCCGCGGCCGTCAGGGACCCATTGCCCGGATCATATTTGAATTGATCCCTAAACCTGTGATGGCTTCGATCTGTTGGATAACCGCCGTTTGCGTTCTCTGGGCGTCCTGGCAGCCACTATGGTACCGCTGGAAGGGAAAATCTCGCTTCGTATACAATCGGTTCGGCTTCGCTGGTCTCGCCTACAAACCAGGCCTGCTCTCTCCATTTGTCTTCGCAAGATATCAGTGGGGAGATGTGACCTCTGTGGAAGGCGTGTATCAACCTCCGAGCCATTACCTGCCGAACGGCGCCACTCAGATCCTGATCAAGTGCCGAGTTGAGAGGGTTGGAGCGCGGCCGTGGCACTCCAAGTTTGTGTTCACGAAATCAAGATTCCCGATCAAGTTTCAGAAAGAGTTTCTGACACTGCTCGCAAAGAACCAGCTGAAGCTGAAGACAACGGTTGAATCGATCTTGGCAAAGCTGGATCAAGTATCACCCTAAGGAATTGACTCACCCCCTCAGCTCGAACCCGCCCTCGGCGACCGTCTCGCCATTGACGATCAGTTCGACGCGATGGTGGCCGGGATAGTGCTTGCGGGTGGTGAAGTCGCGGACTGCCTGGCTGATCTCCAGTTCCTTGCGGCCCGTCGGCGGCAGGGTGATCTCCTTCAGCTTGAACACCTTCTTCGAGGTGCCGCCGGCCTTCTTCACATAGTGGACGGCATAATCGACCACCAGCTGCTGCGGCTCGGCGGCGGTCGAGACGATGCATGTCTTCAGCGCGATGCGGCCGCCGAGTGCGATCGACGCCGGCGTCACCGCGAATGCCTGGACATCGACCTTGGGCTTGCCGGTGGTGCCGATCAGCTCCAGCGCCCTTGGATCGCCCTTCTTGATCAGCGTCCGCAAGGCATGGCGCACGATCCAGGCGGTGTTCCTGTCGTTCATGTCCCAGCGCGCCAGCCGCTCGACCAGCAGGCCGGCATTGTCCTTGGAGATGTCGTTGAGGTGGTTCGCCACCGACTTGCGCACATAGAGGCTCGGATCGTTCTTCAGCGCCTCGAGGATCGGCACGGTCGGCGATGGGTCGGAGATCAGGTTCTTCAGCTGGAACGACCAGGGCAGGCGCGGGCGCGACCCTTCGCTGGCGAGGCGGCGCACATGCTCGTTGCCGTCAAGCGCCCAGCCGCGCATGACCTTGAGGGTGCGGCCAAAATCGTCAGCAAGGAAATAGCGGATGGCGAATTCGGCCGAACCGAAGCGGGTGAAATAATGCAGCGCCTCCATCGAGCGCTCGAAATGCGCCCTGCCATAGAGCGCGACGAATTCCGCCAGCACGATCGACGCAAAGCCATGGCCGATGCGCGGCGCGAGCTCGCCGAGCAACTCGACCGAGCGGGCAAAATTGTCGGGCAGCGCACCGTGCAGGGCTTCGGCCGTCTGCCGCAACCTTTGCATGATGCCGAGCGCATCGAGATTGTCAGTCGCCAGTAGCGTGAAGCGTTCACCGTCAAAGTCAGGCGAAATCGCCGCCATCTCGTTGGCGATGTGCCCGAACCGGGCACGGTCGAAGATTTCCTTCAGCGCCGGTGCGGCCTGCGTCTGGTCTTCAGTCATCCACTCTCTTGTCCCTAGCGCGCCCCCGCGCCGACCCCGTGCATCCGTTCGAATGCAGCGGCTTCCTGCGCAGATACGAATCGAGACGCCAAAGTACAACTTGGCTCCTGCCAGCGAGCTGTCAGGAAGTTTCTCCAGCCGGCCGCCTCTACAGCACAAAATGGTGAGACCGGCGTCATCGAACTATGACGCGCACGTTCGGCTTGGCGGATGTTCCGGCGAGTGCCTGCCGCATGTTCGATTGACGGCCACCGGCGACAGGCCGAAAATACCAGCAAAAGCGCTGTCCAGATCCAGGGAGGTCACCGTGACCATTCACCAGGAAGTGCATCTCAAGGGCACGCCGAAGGACATCTACGACCTGCTCCTCAACGCCGCTCGCTTCCAGGCGATGACAGGTGGGCGCTCGGCCCACATCTCGACGCATGAGGGCGGCGAGGTGTCGATCTTCGGCGGCGACATCGAAGCCCGCAACCTCGAGCTGGTGCCCAATCGTCGCATCGTCCAGGCGTGGCGGTCGCGGCACTGGGCCGAAGGCATCTATTCGGTCGTCCGCTTCGAACTCGAAGCCGAGGCCGGCGGCACCCGCCTCGTCTTCGACCAGAACGGCTATCCGCGCTCTGCACACGCCACCCTCGATGAAGGCTGGTCGAAGATGTATTGGGAACCGATGAACAAGGCGCTGACGCATCATTGATGCGAAAGCCAGAGTGGCGTCGCTCAGGTCGGGCGACCGATGGCGCAAGCGCCGTCACGCATCCGCAGCCTGCCGCGCCAGCCCGACATATTCCTGCACATGCCGCGCCTGGATGTCAGAGACGGCAAACAGCCTGATGTGGCGCCGCAGCTTGCCTTGCCCCTGAAGCAGGCCGTGCCGGTCCGGCAAGGACGCGCCCTCGCTGAGTTCGAGCGTGACATGACCGGCATATGGGAACACGCCGCAAAACGCCGACCGCGACGAAAACAGGATGCCGCCGTACTTGATCTCCTCGGAGATGGACGGAGCCGACTGCAGCACGATCTCGCGCAGCCGCGACACGATCGCGAAGTGATCTGCGTGACGTTCGCGCAGATCGTCGAGGAACGACTGGATTCGACTACCGGTCATGGGCAACTCGCGGCGCGTAAAACTGCCTGAACTCGGCAGATGGCTCCCGATTGGAGTAGATGTAGAGCGTGATGCCATTGGGATCCTGGATCGCGAAGCCACGATCACCCCAGGGATGGTCCTCGATCGGCATGACAGGCGCGAGCCCGGCCTCCGTCATCAGCCGATGCTCGTCATCGACGTCTTCGACGCAGAAATTGTAGGTCAGCCCCACCGTATCGCATAAGGGCTGCGCCCCCTGCGGCTCCATGAACTGCAGTGAAAGGCCTTCTCCAAGTTCAAGGCTGACAAACCATCCGCAATCGAAGGCGGGGTGCGCGCCGAAATGCCTGATGTAGAATTCGCGCGTCTCGGCGACGCGTTTCGTCGTGATGCAGGGAGATGCAGTTGTCGGACGCATCCGTCGAGCTCTTCCAAGATGTCGATTGATTGTGCGGCAGGTCAGGATCAGTCCGGCATGTCCGAGGCAATCTCGACGAGGCAACCATTGAGATCGCGGACATAACCAACAATCTGCCCCCACGGCTTGTTTTCCGGTGGCTTGACCGGCGTGGCGCCGGCGGCAACCGCATTGAGATAGGCCTCTTGGGGATCGTGAAAGATGAGCGCCAGTTCGAACCCCGCCGCCACGTCGTTCCTGCGGTTGGCGCGAATGGCCAGGCCGTTCATCTCCGCCATAGCCTCGCCGGCGAAGGCCAGGGTTGTCTGGCCAGTGTCCATTTCGGCGTAGAGATTGCTCTCATGGATAAACTTGCGCGGCAGACCAAAGGCGGCCTCGTAAAACGAGACGGTCGCCTCGACATCGGCAACGTAAAGGATCGTGTAGCCAAGGCGCGTGGCCATCGAAACATCTCCGGACAAAGGCCCGTCAACAGGGACCAGGGCACAGTTGAGGGCGGTTGGCCCGATTGATGGCCTACAATATGCCTCGCTGCGGTCCGATCTTGAACAAATCGGACATCAGTCGCCCAAACTGACTAGAGTGACATCCGGCAGCCGCGCCGGCGAGAAGCCGCCCATGCGACGGAACACGCGGCTCATATGCGCCTGATCCGAAAAGCCCGCCTCCAGCGCAGCGCTTGCTGGGCTCAGACCGTGATCCCGAAGCAGCCGCAAGGCGCGGTGGAACCGCAGGATTGCGGCAAAGGTCTTCGGCGCAAGCCCCGTTGCCTTGAAGACGACACGCTGCACTGTCCGTTCCGAGATGGCATGCATATCGGCGACGTCGCTTATGCGCAGGCGGCCTCCAGAGGCGTGAAAGGCGCTCATCACGCCGCGGCTCAGCGGCGCCGGCTTCAAGCGACTGTTCGCGGCGCGACGCCGGACAAAACCCGCGAGGCGCTCGACGAGCTCGCTCTGGTCGCGCGCAGGCAGGCAGAGCGTTTTCAGATCGGGGCATGCCGCAACTGCGTCGGGGCCGCTCAGATTGGCGTTCGTCAGTTCCGCCGGCTCGAAGCCGAGAATTGTCTCGAAAAAGCCCGGTCGAAGGCGGATGCCGACAAAGCCCATGCCGGGCTCGATCGGCACATCGTAAAAACGCATTGTCGGACCGGTGACGACGACGGCCACCTCAACGATCGGCATTTGCCTGGCATCAAATCTGAGAATGATGTCGCAACGACCATCCGGCAAGACACGGTAGCTTCCGGCGCGATCGCTGACGGAGGTCCACACTGCCTCGACCTCTTCGCCGAGGTCGGCAAGCCGGCTCAGTTCGGTGTAGCGGGCCGACAGGGTCATTTCTCGGGCCGCTCGATCCAGTTGGGCAAGAACACTTGGGCGATGGCCGCTTCAACCGGCCAGATCATCGCCGGCAACCGGCAGATTTCAGCCGGCCAATGCCAGTTGCGCCACTGCCGGCTCGAACGGACTGACCGTCATGCCTTGCCGCGTCATGGTGACGAAGCTCGACGGCGGCACGGCCTGCCAGCTTTCGCCTTCGCGGTCGAACGGCTCGGAGACGATGCAGCGGCCGGCGGCGCCGTCGCGCGTGTAAAGGGTCGGCGCCTGCGCGTCGGTGGCGTAACGCACCGCAAACAGCCTTTCGCCATCGCTGAACGCCGCCGTCAACTTGAACGAGGCGGTCATGCCGGCGGCTTCCGACGCCTCGACGACGCGGCGTGTGGCGCGAGCCACCGCCCCTTGCGGGTCGGCATCCAGCCCCTCCTCCAGCATCAGCAGGAAGAACAACTCGGAATCGGTCGTGCCCTGGCGCTGGTCGTAGAGCGTGTCGCAGACGGCGGCTTCCAGCCGGCGGCGGATCTTTTCGAAACCGGAAATCTGGCCATTGTGCATGAAGCTCCAGCGGCCCGAGATGAAGGGATGGCAATTGGCCCGGCTGGTGCCACCGCCTGTCGCGGCGCGCACATGGGCCAGAAACAGGCTCGACTTGATCTGGCGGCACAGGCTCTTGAGATTGGGATCCGACCAGGCCGGCAGGATGTCGCGGTAGAGGCCGGGTTCGGGCCGGTCGCCATACCAGGCGAGCCCGAAGCCGTCGCCATTGGTCGGCGACTTCGCTTCCTCGGCGCAGTGGCTCTGGGCGATCAGTGAATGGCACGGTGCGGAAACGATGTCTTCGAGAAAGACCTCTTCACCGAGATAGGCGGCCCATCGGCACATCGCGCATCGACCTCAATTTCGGCCCGCAAGGCGGGCTCAAGACCAAGTCCAGACTCGGCCAGCACGTATAAAAAATCGTAAATGCGCGGAATCGCACCCTGCCGAGCTTCGCCATCCGTTTGTGTCGCGGCTGTGGCAAAGGTTCACATGAGTTCCGTCATGCAAAAACCACACAGGCCTGTCCTTGCAGGCGCGCAGCGTGGAGATCGGGATTGACGTTCTCCGAGCACCGTCCCATAGGATCGCCGCCATGAAATCCGCCTCCGAAAACTCTTCCGCCCCCGTCGTCGGGATCGTTCGTTTGCCGCATGCCGGCGACCTGCAGCTGCCTGCCTACGAGACCACGGGCGCAGCCGGCATGGACCTGCGCGCCGCCGTCCCCGAGGACCGGCCGATGCTCATCCTGCCCGGCAAGCGCGCGCTTGTGCCGACCGGTCTGGTCTTCGAAATCCCCATGGGCTTCGAAGGCCAGATCAGGCCGCGTTCCGGTCTCGCCTTCAAGCACGGCATCACCTGCCTCAACACGCCCGGCACCATCGACAGCGACTATCGCGGCGAGGTCAAGGTGCTCTTGATCAACCATGGCGACGAGGACTTCTATGTCGAGCGCGGCATGCGCATCGCCCAGATCGTCATTGCGTCGGTGACCCGCGCCCAGGTCGAGGAGCGCGACCTTGCCGGCGACACGACGCGCGGCAGCGGCGGCTTCGGCTCGACGGGCACCGCGTGAGCGCGCCCAAGCTCGTCATCTTCGACTGTGACGGCGTTCTCGTCGACACCGAGCCGCTGGCCAACCGCCGCCTGTCGGCCTGGTTGAGCGAAGCCGGCTATCCCGTGAGCTACGAGCAGTGCCGCAAGCAATTCGTCGGGCGCAGCCTGGTGTCGGTGCAGAAGGAGGTCGAGGCGACAGGCGTCAGCCTCGGCCCCGACTTCGTCGAGCGCTGGTATCGCGAGCTGCCCGAGCTGTTCGAGACGGGCGTGCAGGCCATCCCGCATATCGAGACCTTCGTCACGGCGGTGCAATCCGCCGGCATCGCCTATTGCGTGGCGTCTTCGGCGCGCGTCAACAAGATGCACATGACGCTCGGCCAGACCGGGCTGCTCACCTATTTCCGCGACGTGCTGTTTTCGGCCACCATGGTCGAGCGCGGCAAGCCCTTCCCCGACCTCTTCCTCCATGCCGCCGGCACAATGGGTTTTGAGCCTTCCGACTGCGTCGTCATCGAGGACAGCGTCGCCGGCGCACAGGCCGGTGCCGCCGCCGGCATGCGGGTGTTCGGCTATCACGGCGATCCGCATTCCGACCGCGACGGGCTGGCTGCCAGCGGGGCGGTGCTGTTCGACGACATGCGCAAGCTGGCGGGACTGATCCCGATCGGCTGAAACAGGGTTTGAGCCCTTCGGCACTCCAGTCTACACTCGCCCCCTGTCGGTTCAGCTCGAGGGCGATGACATGGACAAGGGCGCAGTCTTCCGGAAACTTCACGAGGCGCCGGGCGCCTTCATCATTCCAAATCCGTGGGATGTCGGCACGGCCAAGCTGCTTGCCTCGTTCGGCTTCGAGGCGCTGGCAACGACGAGCGCCGGCTTCGCCTTCTCGCGCGGCCTGCCTGACGGCGACGTCGGCTTCGAGGCGATGATCCACCACTGCCGCGACATGGCGCATGCCACCGGCCTGCCGGTTTCGGCCGACCTCGAAAAAGGCAAGGGCGACAGCCCCGAAAGTGCCGCCGAAACGATCTTCGCGGCCGAAGCCGCGGGCCTTGCCGGCTGCTCGATCGAGGACCACACCGGCGAAGCCGACAGGCCGATCTATGATTTTTCGCATGCAGTGGAGCGCATCACCGCTGCCGCAGAGGCGGCGCGGGCGCTGAAGCACGATTTCGTGCTGACGGCGCGCTCGGAAAACTTCCTCTGGAACCGGCCCGACCTCGACGACACCATCAAGCGGCTGCAGGCCTTCGAAAAGGCCGGGGCCGACGTGCTCTATGCGCCCGGGATTACGGATGTCGAGATGATCCGCACCCTGTGCAGTTCGCTCACCAAGCCGGTCAACGTGCTGGCCGTGCCTAGCTTCTCGGTCGCCGTGCTTGCCGAGGCGGGGGCGAAACGCATTTCGCTCGGCTCCAAGCTGACGAGCTACGCCTTCGGCATGATGGAGCGGGCGTCGCGCGAGATGCTGGGCCAGGGCACATTCGAATTCGCCCGCGACGGCATACCCTACGGCAAGCTGCAGGCGATGTTCGGCCGCGACAACTGATCGGTCATCGTCACGCCCGCAGTCCGGCCGTCCTGAGTTCGGAAACAGATACGCTCTTGTGCAGATGCACCATCATCGCAGCCGCGAAGAGCGGGGTCAGAAGGTTGAGGATCGGCACGGCGAGGAAGGCGGCAATGACGAGGCCCGCCAAAAACACCGTGCCGGCGTTGCGGCGGCGCAAATCCTTGGCGTCCTGCTCGGAACGGAAGCGCATGGCGGCGAATTCGAAGAACTCGCGGCCGAGCAGATAGCCGTTGACCAGGAAGAAGGCGCCGATGTTGACGCCTGGGACGAACAGCAGGAACAGCGCCACGATGTTGCCCACAATGACGATGCCGAAGAACTTGATCGCCAGAACCAGGGCGCGCAAGGCCGGCACCGGCCGGCCCGGGCGGTCATTGGGATAGTTGGTCTTCTCGACGACCTCGGCGACGTCGTCCAAAAACAGGCCGGCGACGATGGCCGTAGCGGGCGCGATCAGCAGCGCCAGTCCCAGCGCCAGGCCGATACCCGCGACAACAGCCGCGATCAGCCCGAGCCAGCCGGTCCACGAGGGCAGGCCGGGCAGCATGGCGTCGATCCATGGCATGGCCAGCCAGTCGAAGACTTCGCGGATGCCGAACCAGATGGCGACCAATGCAAGGATCGTCAGCCCCAGCGTCTTGAAGAACACGCTGCGGAACTCGGCCGTGAAGAGTTGGCCTGCGGCGGCGCGGGCGGCGTCGAGGATCATGTTGGTGTGGTCGCTCCCTGTTCGGCCCCTGAGATAAGGTGCCGCACGGCCGGCCTCAAGCGCGGGGCCGCCAAATTGCCGGGTAGGCAAACGGGCCGCGAGCCGCTAAACGCAATCCGTTTTGCCGACCCGTCGGCCCCTTTTACGGCGAAAGCGCCGCGGAGACCCTGATGAGCCAATATGACGTGCTGTGCATCGGCAACGCCATCGTCGACATCATCGCGCAATGCGACGAAGCCTTTCTCACCGACAACGGCATCATCAAGGGCGCGATGAACCTCATCGACGGCGAGCGCGCCGAGCTGCTCTATTCACGCATGGGCCCGGCGATCGAGGCCTCCGGCGGCTCCGCCGGCAACACGGCTGCCGGCATCGCCAGCTTTGGCGGCCGCGCCGCCTATTTCGGCAAGGTTTCCCGCGACCATCTCGGCGAGGTCTTCACCCACGACATCAGAGCCCAGGGCGTCGCCTTCGACACGAAACCCCTCGATGGTACCCCGCCGACGGCGCGCTCGATGATCCTCGTCACCCCCGACGGCGAGCGCTCGATGAACACCTATCTCGGCGCCTGCGTCGAGCTCGGGCCTGACGACGTCGAGGCCGACAAGGCGAGCGGCGCCAAGGTGACCTATTTCGAAGGCTATCTGTGGGACCCGCCGCTGGCCAAGGAAGCGATCCGCATGACCGCGGCGCATGCGCACGCCGCCGGCCGCGAAGTGTCGATGACGCTGTCGGATTCGTTCTGCGTCGACCGCTACCGCGCCGAGTTCCTCGACCTGATGCGCTCGGGCACGGTCGACATCGTCTTTGCCAACAGCCACGAGATCAAGTCGCTCTACGAGACCTCGTCGTTCGACGAGGCGCTCGCCCAGATTCGCCGGGACTGCAAGCTCGCCGCCATCACCCGCTCCGAGAAAGGCTCGGTGATCGTGCGCGGCGACGAGACCGTGGTGATCGAGGCGACCAAGATCAACGAGCTGGTCGACACGACGGGCGCCGGTGACCTCTACGCCGCCGGCTTCCTCCATGGCTACACGCAGGGGCGCTCGCTCAAGGATTGCGGCGACCTCGGCTCGCTGGCCGCCGGCCTGGTGATCCAGCAGATCGGCCCCCGTCCCCGGCAGAATTTGAAGCGCGAAGCCGAGCAGGCAGGCTTGCTCTGACCTCTTCCTTCTCCCCGCCTGCGGGGAGAAGGTGCCCGAAGGGCGGATGAGGGGCGGCGCAGACCTCGCGCACGCCGCGCCCTACGTTGCCCCCCGTCTCCGGTCTGGCCCTTGTGATGAAAAATCCGGGTAGCGGGGCGCGAACCCGCGCTCCGCCGGCGATTTCTGTCGCCGTCCGTTCCCTTCCGCGGCAACCCTGCCCCACCGGCGCATCGCCCAGCGCATCCGGGCCGCAGTACCCGGAGGGGAACCTTCGGACGGAACCTCCCCGGGCAACAGGCTACCTAGCCATCAAGCCCCCGCGTTGTACGCCGCAATCGCCGCCATGTTGACGATGTCGCTATCCTTGGCGTTGAGCGGGACGACCTGGACCGGCTTGTTGAGGCCGACGAGAAGCGGGCCGATGACGGTGGAGCCGCCGAGTTCCTGGAGCATCTTGGTCGAGATCGAGGCCGAGTGGTAGGCCGGCATGACCAGCACGTTGGCAGCACCGGTGAGGCGGCAGAAGGGGTATTGCTGCTGCATCAGGCGGTGGTTCAAGGCGACGTCGGCGGCCATTTCGCCGTCATACTCGAAGTCGACGCGGCGCTTGTCGAGGATCTTGACCGCTTCCTGGACACGCTCCGAGCGCTCGCCGGCGGGGTGGCCGAAGGTCGAATAGGCGAGCATGGCGACGCGCGGCTCATAGCCCATCTTGCGGGCGTAGCCGGCGGCTTCCTCGGCGATGTCGGCGATCTGCTCGGCGTTTGGCATGTCGTGGACCGCCGTGTCGGCGACGATGACGTTGCGGCCGCGGGCGAGCACGATGGAGACACCGATGACGCGGTGACCGGGCTTGGCGTCGATGACGCGGCGGACATCCTCCAGCACGGTCGAGTAGTTGCGGGTGACGCCAGAGACCATGCCGTCGGCATCGCCTAGCGCCACCATGCAGGCGGCAAAATGGTTGCGGTCGTTGTTGATCAGGCGCTGGCAATCGCGCAGCAGGAAGCCCTTGCGCTGCATGCGTTCGTACAGATAGTCGGCATAAAGCGCGTTGCGGCGCGACAGGCGCGCGTTGATGATCTCGAGGCCCGCCTTGTTCAGGTCGATGCCGGCATGGCGGGCGTTTTCCTTGATGACGTCGTCGCGGCCGAGAAGAATGGCGGTGCCGAGCTTCTGGTTCACATAAGAGACGGCGGCACGCATGACCTGCTCTTCCTCACCCTCGGTGAAGACGATGCGTTTGGGCTGGCGCCGGACGCGGTCGTAGATGCGCTGGAGCGTGGAAGCGATCGGGTCGCGACGGGCCGAGAGTTCGTTGGCGTATTTGTCGAGGTCGAGGATCGGCTTGCGGGCGACGCCCGAGTCCATGGCGGCGCGGGCGACGGCCACCGGGATCGCCGAGATCAGGCGCGGGTCGAACGGCACCGGGATGATGTAGTTGGGGCCGAATTTCGGCCGGTTGCCCTGGTAGGCGGCGGCGACGTCGTCGGGCACGTCCTGGCGGGCGAGCTCGGCAAGGGCGGTGGCGGCGGCGACCTTCATGTCGTCGTTGATGGTGGTGGCGCGGACATCGAGCGCACCGCGGAAGATGTAGGGGAAGCCGAGCACGTTGTTGACCTGGTTCGGATAGTCCGAACGGCCGGTCGCCATGATGGCGTCGGTGCGGATCTCGGCCACTTCCTCGGGCGTGATCTCCGGATCGGGATTGGCCATGGCGAAGATGATCGGGTTCTTGGCCATGGACTGGACCATGGCGGTGGTCAGCGCGCCCTTGGCCGAGAGGCCGAAGAAGACGTCGGCGCCGTCGAGCGCGTCGGCGAGGCTGCGCGCCTCGGTCTTGGCGGCATGCGCCGACTTCCACTGGTTCATGCCCTCGGTGCGGCCCTGGTAGACGACGCCCTTGGTGTCGCACAGGATGACGTTGTCGGGGGCGAAGCCCATGGCCTTGACCAGCTCGATGCAGGCGATGCCGGCGGCGCCGGCGCCGTTGCAGACGAGCTTCGTCGTCGCCATGTCGCGGCCGGTGATGGCAAGCGCGTTGATGAGGCCGGCGGCGGCGATGATGGCGGTGCCATGCTGGTCGTCATGGAAGACGGGGATGTCCATCAGCTCGCGCAGCTTCTGCTCGATGATGAAGCATTCGGGCGCCTTGATGTCCTCGAGGTTGATGCCGCCGAAGGACGGCCCGAGGAAACGCACGCAGTTGATGAATTCGTCGGCATCCTCGGTGTCGACCTCGAGATCGATGGAATCGACGTCGGCGAAGCGCTTGAACAGCACCGACTTGCCTTCCATGACCGGCTTGGAGGCGAGCGCGCCGAGATTGCCGAGGCCGAGGATGGCGGTGCCGTTGGAAATGACGGCGACCATGTTGCCGCGGGTGGTGTAGTCGAAGGCGCGCGAGGGATCCTCGGCGATGGCCTTCACGGGCACGGCGACGCCGGGCGAATAGGCAAGGCTGAGGTCACGCTGGGTGGCCATCGGCTTGGTCGGCACGACCTCCAGCTTGCCGGGCCGGCCCATGGCGTGGAACTCGAGCGCTTCCTCGGAGCTGACCGAGGGGCCGGTGTTGTCGGTTTTCTTGTTCGATGCCATGGCTGGAAGCGTCCCTACCCTTGAAATATTCTTTTTGTGGAGCGTTCCGGATTAAGGCTACACATCGGCGCTGTAAACCGCCAAGCACAGCGGTGGATTTGCTTTTTTCGAAGGGCCAGGCGTGAACGACCGACCGACCATCGCTGCGGAAGCTGACATTGGGGAAACCCGGGGGGAAGCAGGCACGGAAGCCAGGGCCGACGCCCCGGTGCATGCCGCGCCGACGCCGATGATGGAACAGTATATCGAGATCAAGGCGGCGAACCCGGATTCGCTCTTGTTCTACCGCATGGGCGATTTCTACGAGCTGTTCTTCGACGACGCCGAGAAGGCGAGCCGGGCACTCGGCATCGTTCTGACCAAGCGCGGCAAACACCAGGGGCAGGACATCCCGATGTGCGGGGTGCCGATCCATGCGGCGGACGACTACCTGCAGAAGCTGATCGGGCAAGGCTACCGGGTTGCGGTGTGCGAGCAGATCGAGGACCCGGCCGAAGCCAAGAAACGCGGCTCGAAGTCTGTCGTGAAGCGCGACGTGGTGCGGCTGGTGACGCCAGGCACGATTACCGAAGACAAGCTTCTTGCGCCGCAGGAATCGAGCTTCCTGATGGCGCTGGGGCGGGTGAAGGGTTCGGGCGAAGCGAGCCTTGCGCTGGCCTGGATCGAGATCTCGACGGGCGTGTTCCGCGTTGCAGAGACGACGCCGGAACGGCTTTCGGCCGACATCTTCCGCATCGATCCGCGCGAGCTGATCGTCGCCGAACCCGCCTTCCATGACGAGGAGCTCAGGCCCAGCTTCGATCTGGTCGGCCGCATCGTCAATCCGCAGCCGCCGAGCCTGTTCGATTCCACCTCGGCGCCGGGCCGCATCGCGCGTTTCTACGACGTGGCGACGCCCGACAGCTTCGGCGCGTTTTCGCGCGCCGAGCTGTCGGCGATCTCTGGCGTCATCGCCTATGTCGAAAAAACCCAGAAGGCCGAGCGGCCGCCGCTGTCGCGACCCGAGCGCGAGCAGGCCGGCACGACGCTGTTCATCGATCCGGCGACGCGCGCCAATCTCGAACTTTTGCGCACGCTGTCGGGCAATCGCGACGGCTCTTTGTTCCGCGCCATCGACCGCACGGTGACGGGCGGCGGAGCGCGTCTTCTCGCCGACCGGCTGATGTCGCCGCTGACCGATCCCGAGGCGATCGGCGCCAGGCTCGATGCGGTGTCGTTCTTCATGGGCGAGACCAGGCTGGCCGAGGCGTTGCGGCTCAGCCTCAAGGGCGTCGCCGATATGCCGCGCGCGCTGTCGAGGCTGGCGCTCAACCGCGGTGGGCCGCGCGATCTCGGCGCCCTGCGCTCGGGATTCTCGGCGGCGCGCACGATTGCCGGGCTGTTTGGAACAGCGCCGCTGCCGGCGGAGTTGCAAAAGGCGATGGCGGCGATCTCGGCGCTGCCCATCGAGTTCGCCGACCATCTCGACGCAGCACTCGGCGAAGAGCTGCCGCTGCTCAAGCGCGACGGCGGTTTTGTCCGCGCCGGCTACCATGCCGAACTCGACGAGATGCGGGCGCTGCGCGACCAATCGCGCCGGGTCATCGCCGGCATGGAGCGCGACTTGATCGAGGAGACGGGCATCCGCTCGCTCAAGATCCGCCACAACAACGTGCTTGGCTACTACATCGAGGTGACGGCGAACAACCAGCAGGCGCTGAACGGCACCGACGAGGCCAAGGCGCGCTTCATCCACCGCCAGACCATGGCAAGCGCGATGCGTTTCACCACCACCGAGCTCGCCGGGCTGGAAACCAAGATCGCCAACGCCGCCGACCGGGCGCTGACCATCGAATTGGCCGCCTTCGACCAGTTGGTGGGCGAGGCAGTCGCCCACGCCCAGGCGATCCGCGCGGGCGCGGACGCATTGTCGGTGCTCGACGTCTCTGTCGCATTGGCAGCGCTTGCCCAGAACGAAGCCTGGTGCCGGCCCGACGTCGACGCCAGCCTCGCCTTCGATATCCTGGGCGGGCGCCACCCCGTGGTCGAGCAGTCGCTGCGCCGCGAGGCGGCAGCCCCCTTCGTCGCCAATGACTGCATGCTGTCGCCCGACGGCAACGACAGGAACGGCGCCATCTGGCTTTTGACCGGCCCGAACATGGGCGGTAAGTCGACCTTCCTGCGCCAGAACGCGCTGATCGCCATTCTCGCCCAGATGGGGTCATTTGTCCCGGCCGAGCGCGCTCATATCGGCGTCGTCGACCGGCTGTTCTCCCGCGTCGGCGCCTCCGACGATCTGGCGCGCGGGCGCTCGACCTTCATGGTCGAGATGGTCGAGACGGCCGCTATCCTCAACCAGGCGAGCGAACGCACGCTGGTCATCCTCGACGAGATCGGCCGCGGCACCGCCACTTTCGACGGCCTGTCGATCGCCTGGGCGGCGGTCGAATATCTGCATGAGAAGAACCGCTGCCGCGCCATCTTCGCTACCCACTTCCACGAGCTGACCGCGCTTTCCGGAAAACTCGGCCGCCTGCACAATGTGACGATGCGGGTGAAGGAGTGGGAAGGCGAAGTGGTGTTCCTGCACGAGGTCGGCAAGGGTGCCGCCGACCGCTCCTACGGCGTGCAGGTGGCCCGCCTCGCCGGCCTGCCCGACGCTGTCGTGGCGCGCGCCAAGGAGGTGTTGCACCAGCTCGAGGAAAGCGAGACGTCTGGCAAGGCCGATCGCCTGGTCGACGACCTGCCGCTGTTTTCGGTGGCGGTGAAGCGCGAAGCGGCAAAACCCGTGGCCAACGACGCGCTGAGCGAGGCGCTCAAGGGGCTCAGCCCCGACGAAATGACCCCGCGCGAGGCGCTGGATGCACTCTACCGGCTGAAGGGGCTGGCGGGGAGCTAGGGGCACAGAGGCAAGGATCGGAGATCGGCATGCTTCACCACATCTCGCTAGGCGTTTCCGACATCGACCGCGCCGCTGCCTTCTACGACGCAGCACTTGCCCCGCTCGGCTATATCAGGGTCTGGGAAGATCTCGCGTCCGGAGCTGACGACCAGGCCGTCGGCTATGGCGTCGCTGGCGGCGGCGACAAGCTGGCGATCAAGCTACGCCGCAAGGGCCAGCGCCCGCCCGGCCCGGGTTTCCACCTTGCCTTCGCCGCACCTGACCGGCAGGCAGTTGCAGCCTTCCACGCGGCAGCGCTCGCGCATGGCGGCAGAGACAATGGCGGCCCCGGGTTGCGGGCCCATTATGGCCCGAACTATTTTGCCGCCTTCGTGGTCGATCCCGACGGGCATCACATCGAGGCGGTGTTCAACCAGGCCGTCTAGGCTGGCGCGCCGCGCGGGCGACGCGCCTTTTGTCGCTCCGGGCGGTCACGCCGCCCTGGCGGCCTGCGGCTGCTTGAAAAGATTGCGGCCGATGGTTCGCGCCGTGTCCAGGCGGGCCTGCGGGCTCTCGCTTTCAAGCAGAAGCTCGGAGGTCGCGACCTCGGCGCCGACATAGTCGAAGATGCCATGGTCGATCTGCGTCTTCATGGCGCCGAAATAGCCGTGTCGCGCATAGGTGCGCATGCCGGCCCCGCCGATGGCGACAAGATGAACCCTGAGGTGACGAAGCCGCTTCACCAGCTTGGTATCGGGACCTTCATCATAGGCCCAGCCATTGGCGAAGACCCGGTCGATCCAGCCCTTGAGCAAAGCCGGCATCGACCACCAGTAGACGGGGTAGACCAGCACCAGCGTGTCGGCGCGGTCGATCCGCGCCTGCTCGGCCGCGACATCGGCCGAAGGCGGCACCTCCCTGCGGTGAACGGCGAGATCGGTGGCGGTAAATCTCGGATCAAAGGCTTCGGCGGCGATGTCGGCGATTTCGAACGTGTCGCCGGGATCGGACAGCGCCAGTCCCTCGGCGATCTCGGCTGCGATGCTGTGGCTGAACGAGTTGGGATCGGGATGCGCGACAACGATGAGGGCGTGCATGTCGGAAACTCCGGCTGGGTGTTGTGGATGGCTAGACGAGACTATATACTTTTCGTAAGCTACTTTCAGTAATATACGAATGGTATATAACATGTCAATCAGCGAAACGCCGTCGCCGCGACCCCGCCAGCGCCTGTTGCGCGAGGATAGACATCGCCAGCTTCTCGACGTGGCGTGGCAACTTGTACGGCAGGAAGGGACGGAAGCGCTGACGCTGGGGCGGCTTGCCGAGCAGGCAGCGGTGGCAAAACCCGTCGTCTACGACCATTTCAGCACGCGAAGCGGGCTGCTGGCGGCGCTGTACATCGAATACGACACGCGCCAGACCGCGCTGATGGATGCGGCGATCGCCGCCGGCGAACCGACCCTTGAAGGCAAGGCCGCCGTGATCGCCTCGTCTTATGTCGACTGCGTGCTGCAGCAGGGCAACGAGATACCGGGCGTGAGCGCGGCCCTCGCCGGTTCGCCCGAACTCGCCAGGATCAAACGCGACTACGAGGCGATTTTCCTGGAGAAATGCCGCCTGACCCTCGCTCCATTCACCAACTCCGGAACCATATCCGCTGCCGGCCTCCGCGCCATGCTGGGCGCCGCCGAGGCACTGTCCTCTGCAGCAGCGGCCGGAGAACTGGCGGCGCAACAGGCGAAGGATGAGCTGTTCGAGACCATCGTGGCGATGGTCTTGCGAAACACACGCTGAGGATCGGCTGCCGATCAAGCCGAACTATTTCGCCGATATCGAAGCGCCGATTCGCTTGCCTGAGCGAGGATGCGGCAACGAGGCAGTTGCAGACACTGCGCAAGAGACAAGCCCATTCCAGGTTTTCTGCGTGACTCGGGCCTCTTCCGCTCTCCCATCCGCCACCATTGCATCCCCCCGCAACTGCGGCGACACTGCGCTTGCGGGGAGACTGGCGGCGAAGATGCATGAGGTCGTGACACTGGAGGGGTGGTCGTCGCCTTTTGTCGAGGCGGTGACGCGGACCCGGTTTGGCAGCGGCGGCTCTGTGAAGATGCAGCCGGATGGCTGCTGGGACGTGGTCATCTTCCGGAACGGCGACACGACGACTGTGCTGCGCACCGGGCTGACCACCGCGGCCGTCACCCATGACTATGCCGCCGGCGACGAGATCCTGGCGATAAGCTTCAAGCCGAGCAGCTTCATGCCGCTGATGCCGGGCGAGGTGATGCGCGACCAGGGCGTGGTGCTGGACCTGGTCGGCAAGGATCGCTTCCGGCTCGGCTCCGACGTGCTGGAGATCCCGACCTTCGATACCGTCGATGGCTTCGTGCGCAAGCTGGTGCGCAACGGTAATGTCGAGGACAACCGGGTTGTCGCGTCGATCGTCTCGGGGCATCCCATGGCGATGTCGGAGCGGACGCTGCAGCGACATTTCTTGAAGACGACCGGCGTCACCTACAAGACCTTCACGCAGATCGAACGCGCCCAGAAGGCGCTTGTTCTGCTGCAACAGGGGCGGCCGGCGGCCGACGTCGCCTTTGCGCTTGGGTTCGCCGACCAGCCGCACATGATCCGCTCGCTCAAGGCGATCATGGGCGTCACGCCCGGACAGGCCGCGCGGGCCTGAAACTGTCGGAAATTTTCAATCCGCGGGAGCCAACCGCCGGCTAGAAAAGATCCACTTTCAACCCCGTGCACCCCCCCCGCAACGATGTTCGAACGGGACGGTGCACAAGAGCAAAAGTGGACACGCGGCAATGTCTGACATCACCCCCTTCACGATCGCCATTCCCGAAGCCGAGCTGACCGATCTCCAGGCGCGGCTCGCCAACACACGGCTGGCCAACGATGTTGCAGGCGCGGGCTGGAGCTACGGCATGGCAAGCGCTTTCGTCACCCGCGCGATCGAGCGACTGAAGAACGGCTTCGACTGGCGCGCCGAGGAGGCCGCGATCAACAGCCACCCGCAGTTCGTCACCGAGATTGACGGCCAAAAAATCCATTTCCTGCATGTGAAGTCGGGCGTCGCCAGTGCGGTGCCGTTGCTTCTGCTGCATGGCTGGCCGAGCTCGTTCGTCGAGTTTTTGGGCGCGATCGGGCCGCTGACCAAGGCCGGGTACGATCTTGTCATCCCGTCACTGCCAGGCTTCGGCTTCTCGGGGCCGACGCGCGAGGCCGGCTGGAACGACGGCCGCATCGCCGGCGCCCTGCTCGAGCTGATGTCGCGCCTCGGCTACACCAGCTTCGGCGTGCAGGGCGGCGATGCCGGCGCGATCATAGCACCGGCCATCGGCCGGGCAGCACCGGAGCGCGTCATCGGCGTGCATGTCAATGCGGCGACGATGGGCTTTATTCCGCTGGGGCCCATCGATCCCAGCGAGATCGCGACGTTCAGCGATGCCGAGAAGAGCCGCCTGCAGCGACTGCAGCAGTTCATGGCCGAGCGCTTCGGCTTCAACGCGCTGCAGTCGAGCCGGCCGCAGACGCTGGCCTATGGCATTTCGGACTCGCCGGCGGGGCTGATCGCCTGGCTGGGCGACATGTTTGCCGGCTTCGGCGACAGCCCCGACGCGGTAGAGCTCGACCGGTTCCTGACCAATGTGCTGGTCTACTGGTTCACTGGCACGGCAGCCTCGTCGATCCGGCTCTACTACGAAAACGCCCACGATCCCGAGGCGTGGTCGCCGAAGCCGAATTCGGGCGTGCCGACAGGCGTTGCCGTCTTCGCCCGCGACGAGGTCGCCATCCGCCGCTATGGCGAGGACGGCAACACGATCGTGCGCTGGACGGAACTTGCCAGCGGCGGCCACTTCGCCGCGATGGAGGTGCCTGATATCTGGGCGGAAGACGTGGCGGCGTTCTTTGCCGGCCTGCGCTGAGGCGTGACGACGACGGGCAGCGCACCGCCGGAAAACTGGCAGCGCGCAGCCAGTTTCCGCCGTTCGGGTGCGTCCTTGGGATGACCGACCTCCGCCAGTCGGGCTCCGGCGATTCCCAGAAGGGGAGAGCCATAGCGATCGTGAACGTGACGCATGCACGCGGGCACTTCAAAGACCGGTTGCAAAATCAGATCAGTCAATCTAGCATCGATCTGATTGCAAAATGCAATCAGTTTGGATGTGGTGCGTGCGAACCGAAAGCGGCAGAGCCAGTTCGTGTTCGGACGAAACCGGTCCCCGGACGGCCGCGACGACAGGTGCCTGGGCCACATTCCCGCGTCCGGCTTGGCCGGCAGTCTGCAAAATTGTCGAGGGAGACGAAAAGATGCATGCCCCCGCCTCGATCACCATCACGCCGATCCTCGTTGCCGACCTGTTCGTAGAGGGCGAACGGATGCCAGTCTATGTGCACGTCATCGACCATCCCGATGCGCGCATACTGGTCGATACAGGTATGACGGAGCTGCACCCGGCGGTGGTGGCTGCGTTCGATCCACGCCTCTATCCGCTGAGCAAGCAGGACATCGACCTCGCCGGCATCGACATCGTCGTCAACACACACCTGCACGCCGACCATTGCGGCGGCAATCATCTCTTCGCCGGCAAGCCGATCTACGTCCAGCGCCGCGAGCTCGACGACGCTCGCAGCGAGGACGGCTACACCATTCGCGAATGGGTCGATGCGCCGGGCATTCGGTATGTTCCGGTCGACGGCGAACTCGAGCTGCTTCCCGGGCTCCGGCTCGTCCCGGCGCCGGGCCACACGGCCGGCATGCAGGTGATCGTCATCGAGACGGGCGGGCGCACGCTCGTCGTCGGTGGTGACGTGGCGGTCTGGTTTGGCGAGCTCGACGAGCCGCACAGCGAAGGCCAGCTGCTGGTGCATGCGCTCGACCCCGAGCTGGTCTGGCTTGCACACGAACAAGAGCCGTGGCGACCTCGCACCGCATGAGGCATCGCCGTCGAAAGTCAGTCCAGTCGAGCTGGCCATGTGATCCCTAGGACAAAGAAGGCGCTCGGTCTCTCGAAAGGCGCGCCGTGATAATATCTTTGCGCGCTGTCGGCATCTGTCGTTCCGGTGCGTCCTTGGGGCAGGAGCCAACGAGGAGGCGACGATGCGAGAGCTGGTGCTGAAGATAACGATGTCGGTCGACGGCTTCGTCAGCGACCTGGAGGGCCGCAACGGCTGGATGTTCGGCACCGACCAGGAGGCCAAGGCGTGGAGCGTGGCGTTTCTGTGGGGCGCAGGCCTGCATATCATGGGCAGCCGCACCTTCGAGGGCATGGCCAAGTGGTGGCCGACCTCGACCGACCAGTTCGCGGGACCGATGAACCAGATCCCCAAGGCTGTATTCTCGCGGCAGGGCCCGGCGCTCCTGGCGGCGGTGGGCGGCAATGCAGCAATGGCAAAGCCGCAGCAGCCGGGTGCCGAGAGCTGGGCGGAAGCCCGTGTGGCGAGCGGAGGTCTGGCGGAGGAGATCGCCAGGCTGAAGGCCGAGGACGGCAAGCCGATCATCGCCCATGGCGGGGCGAGCTTTGCCCGCAGCCTCGTTGCGCTGGGGTTGGTCGATCGTTTCGCGCTGCTGGTTGTGCCGGTGGCGCTAGGCAAGGGTCTGCCGCTGTTCTCCGACCTGGCGGCGCCGGCAGCTCTGGAGCTGGTGAGCTCAAGGGCTTTTCCGGGAGGTGCGGTGGCGCAGATCTATCGGGCGGGGTGATCTTGCCGGGCGCTGAGCATGGCCGCTCGGCCATGCTCAGATCCTGCCTCAATAACTGATTGCTATATGCAATCGGTTTATCTAGGCTGGATAGGCTGCAGGCGCAATCGGGACGGTGTGGGGCGTTGAGGAAAGGAAGCTGCAATGGCCAAGCTCGTGTTCGGAATGAACCAATCCCTCGACGGTTATGTCGACCACATGTCGTTTGCGCCGAGCCCGACCTTGTTCCGCCACTTCATCAAGGAGGCCGAGGCGCAGGCGGGCAGCCTCTACGGCCGCCGCATCTATGAGATCATGCGCTACTGGGACGACGAGCATCCGGAATGGGATGCCGATAGACGCGCCTTTGCGGCGGCGTGGCGCAGGCAGCCGAAATGGGTCGTGTCGCGATCGCTGACATCGGTCGGCCCCAACGCCACGCTCGTCGGCGGCGATCTCGAGGGCGCGGTCCGCGAGCTGAAGGCCGGGCGCGACGGGGAGATCGAAGTCGCCGGACCCGATCTGGCGCACAGCCTGACGAAACTCGGCCTGATCGACGAGTACCGGATCTACCTGCACCCTGTCGTGCTCGGGCAGGGTAAACCCTACTTCGCCGGCCCGCGGCCGCGGCTTCGCCTCGTGGCCCATGACCCGATGGACGACGACGTCGTCAGGCTGACCTATATTCCCGCCTGAAATCGCCGCGGTCTGACGCGCGGCTCCTTCTCAGGCCGCGTCGGCTGCCGGCTGGGGCCGGTTCTGCTCGCGCCAGGAGGCGGGGCTGAGCGTGGTAACGCGGCGGAATTCGCGGTTGAAGTTGGACTTGGTCTGGAAGCCGGCGTCGAGCATGGCCGATGTGACCGACATGTCGGTGTCGCGCAGCAGGCGGCAGGCTTCGGAAATCCTGACGTCGTTGATGTATTGCGAGACGTTCTTGCCGGCGAGGCGGTTGACCGCGCCTGAGATCTGCCGCGCCGGCACGCCCACACGCCGGGCCAGCCGCGACAAGGTCAAATTGTCGTCGCGATAAAGCTTCTGGTCGACCAGCAGGCGCTGGACCTGGTCGAGCACCTCGCGGTCCTGCTCGGAGGGCGACGGCTCGGGTGGACCGGGCTGGGTCGAGACTGAGGGATGGGCGCGCGAGGCGACGAAGGCGGTCAGGCCGATGAAGAACAGGCCGAGCAGATTGGCGTTGCTGGCGATGACGGCGGCGTTTTCGCCCTGCCACCTTTCGAAGGCGAGCAGCACGCCGAGGTCGAACAAGGCCGAGAGGCAGAGTGCAACAGCGGCGATGACGAGTGCGCGGTGGGCTGCGACGGCGCTGTCGAGACGCGCCTCGACCAAAGCGTCGGGGCCGCTGCGCCCCAAGCTCAGCACGGCGATCGCGTAGCCGACGAAGAGCACGACAAGTGCCGCATCGATGAAGGCGGGCGTAAACAGCACGATGGCGGTCATGACCAGAGGCGGCAAGGCGTGAAGCCAGCGCATGGCGCCGCCCTCGGCATCGTCGCGTTGGAGCAAGGTGCGGAAACTGAACAGCACCAGCGGCGGCAGGCCGGCGGCCAGGATCGGCTGGACGTAACGCGCGGCCTCGACATGGTAGCCCCAGCGCAGACCGACGACGACCGACTGCACGGCGCAGAGGGCGACGAGGACGAGGAAAGCCGTGTTGCCGCCCGTGGTTTCGCGGGCGCGAAGTGCTGCGACGAGCAGAATGACCAGCAACAGCGCTGCGACGAAGGACAGGGGCACGAAGATCAAGGCGAATCTCATCAGACGAGAAGACGGCCGATCATGGCCTCTATCGCGATCGAGCACGACCTGAATCGCGATCGAGGACGCTTGTTATGGCCGATTTCGCCATTGCTGGCTCGTCTTCATTCGCAACAGAGCGAGGTTCCCATGCTCCAGCTACTCACAACCATTCCCGCCCTGATCGGCTTCGTCTCCGCCTGCTTCGCCTCCGATGCCGGCGTGCGCGAGGTCACGGTGCCGCAGCCCGGCCGCGACCTGGCCGTCACCGTCTGGTATCCGGCCGGCCCCGGCGGCAAACCGGCAACAATCGGCGACAACAAGGTGTTCAAGGGCGCGGCAGTCAGCCTCGATGCACCCGTGGTGCCGGGGCGCCATCCGCTGGTGCTTCTGTCGCACGGCTCGGGCAGCAGCGTGAAAGCGATGGGTTGGCTCGCCACCGAACTTGCCAAGGCAGGTTTCATCGTCGCCGGCCCCAACCATCCGGGCACGACCAGCGGCTTCTCCACTCCGGCGGAAACGCCGAAGCTGTGGCAGCGGACAGGCGATCTTTCCGATGTCATCGACGCGCTGGCCGAGGACCCTGCCTGGAGCAGCGTCATCGACCCTGACAGGATCGGCGTCGTCGGCTTCTCGCTCGGCGGTGCCACCGCCATGGAGCTTTCGGGCGCACGCGCCAATCTCGAGGCCTATGCCAGCTATTGCGACGGCTACAAGAAGTGGGACTGCGCCTGGTATACCAGCGGCATCGGCTACATCAATGACGAGAAGGTGAAGGTGGAAAAGGTCGACCTCAGGAGCATCGACCGGGCGCGCTTCGAGCAGTCGAACCTCGACCGGCGTATCAAGACGGCGGTGCTGGCCGATCCGGGCCTCGCCCAGGCCTATGACGCCGAAAGCCTGAAGCAGATCGCGATCCCGATGCACTTCATAAATCTCGGCGAGGGCGAGAGCATTCCGCTGGCCGTGATCTCCGACAAGTTGGCCAAGCTGACACCGAAGGGGACCTATGCGACCGTGCCAGGCGCGACGCATTTCAGCTTCCTGCCGGAGTGCAAGGAAGGAGCTGCGGAGCTTCTGAAGTCGGTGGGCGAGTTCGACCCGATCTGCTCCGACGAGGCGACAAGGCCGCGCGGCGAACTGCATGCCGAGATGGTCGGGCTGGTGAAGGATGCGCTGGTGCGCGACCTGATCGCTCCCGGGCAATAAGCCCTGCCCGGCGCCGGCCGCATGACCGGCGCCGAGTTCCATTGTCGAATGCCCCCCCTTCACGCTGCCCGCACCATTGACATATGAAACTAGACGGTACAGTCTAGTTTCATACAAAGTTAGGGGTTAGCAATGTCGGGACATCAGACAGGCGACGGCCAGGTGAGACGTGCCGGCTGCAGGTGCGGCCGTGTCGAGCTGAAGATCAAGGGCGAGCCGATCGTCGGATCGAGCTGCCATTGCGCAAGCTGCCAGAATGCCGGCGCGATCTTCGCCGCCCTGCCCGGGGGAGCGCAGGTGCTGGAAGAGGATGGCGGCACGCCGTTTGCGCTGTTCCGCAAGGATCGCATCACCTGCACCAAAGGCGGCGAGCTGATGGGCGAGCATCGGCTGACGCCGAAGTCGCCGACGCGGCGGGTGGTGGCGACGTGCTGCAATTCGCCCATGTTCCTGGAATTTTCGGGCGGGCACTGGCTGTCGGTCTATGCCGAGCGGCTGCCGGGTGCGGAGCGACCGCCGATGGAGATGCGCGTGATGACCAGGGATCGGCAGGCGGGTGTCGAGTTCAATGACGGTCTGCCGAGCTATGCCAAGCATTCGGGCAGCTTCATGTGGAGGCTGTTGTGGGCGTGGGCGGCGATGGGCTTCCGCGCGCCCAAGCTGGATTATGTGAAAGGTGAGCTGAGTGTCCAAGGCTGAGAAGATCGAAATCCGCAACGTCATCTCGCCCGGGCATGTGGTGCGGGTCGACAAGGCCAAATACATGGCGATGCGCGACGCGCTGCTGTCCGTGCTGCCGGCCAAGACGCCGGGGCTGACGGTGGCCGAGGCCAAGGCCGGCGTGCTGCCGCTGCTACCCGAGGAGCTGTTTCCCGGCGGTGAGAAGGCGGGCTGGTGGCTGAAGGCAGCCCAGCTCGACCTCGAGGCGCAAGGCGTGGTCAGCCGCGAGGCAACGAAGCCTCTGAGGCTGTACCGGGCGTGAAACGCGTCCGACCCGGACACAATCGCACCTGAGCATCACGGGCGGGCGCCACGGCATGACGGTGTTCGGCACGGCAGAACCGCGCCGGACACGCCATCGTCATTGACCGGACGGCTACCTGTCCCCGACCTTCGGCATCACCAGATCTCCCACTTTGTAGACATGGAATTCGCTCGAAGAGACGGTGTCGAGCTTGCGGAATTTTTCGACAAAGGCCGGATCCGAGAAGAACTCGTCGACATTGCCGTCGCCCTGGATGGCCTCGATGTTGACCACCGTCTTGCCATCGGTGCTTTTGGCAAGATTGCTCCAGAGAAACCCTTCCTTCCGCTCGGCCACATAGTGGACGACATCCTGGATCAGCCGGAACGCTTCCTCCTGCTTGCCGGGATGGGCGTGGATGACGTTGACGACAAAGGTCGTCGGCTGCGGCGCGTCGGTGAAAGTGGCTGCAATTTTCTTGTCCAACTGGATCTCCTGTGTCGCTGGCGAGCGGCTTGCCTGCCGCCCGACGACTGGATATCGAGGCAAGGATATCGGATAAATGGTCTGATATTCGCTACAGACCGGCAAAATTTTCCGCAATAGAGGCAGAATGGACAGGCTGGGATCTCTCGATGTCTTCGTGCAGGCCGCCGAGGGCGGCAGCTTCGTTGCCGCAGGCCAGAGGCTGGGCCTGTCGAGCTCGGCCGTCGGCAAGGCCGTGGCCCGGCTGGAACAGGACATGGGGGTGCGGCTCTTCCATCGCTCGACGCGCAGCATGGCATTGACGCAGGAAGGCAGCGTGTTTCTCGACGCCTGCCGGCGCATCCTGGCCGAACTCGATGCGGTGCAGGCAGAACTGTCCAACGCGCACAATGCCCCACGCGGATTGCTGCGGGTCAGCTTGCCATTGACCGGCATGCTGCTGATGCCAGTCATTTCAGCCTTCATGCGGGCCCATCCCGACATCTCGGTCGACCTCGATTTCACCGACAGGCTGGTCGATGTGATCGAAGAAGGCTTCGATGCGGTGATCCGGACCGGCGAGGTGCGCGACACCAGGCTGATGAGCCGCAAGCTCGGCACGTTTCGCCATCGCATCGTCGCATCGCCACACTATCTGGAGGCTGCAGGAACACCCGTGGCGCCGGAGGACCTGCTGCAACACAGATGCCTGCACCATCGTTATCCGAGCACCGGCAAGCTGGAGCCGTGGCCGCTGGTGCGCAACGGCGAGGACTTGCGCCTCGACCTGCCGACAACACACGTGGCGAGCACGCTAGAGCCGCTCATCCATCTCGCCGAAAGCGGCTTCGGCATTGCTTGCCTTCCGCCTTTCGCGGTTGCGGCCGCGATCGCCGACGGCCGTCTGCGAACGCTGCTCGACGATCATCTCGCGCCGACCGGCACGTTCAGGGCCTTATGGCCGACGAGCCGCTATCTGTCGCCGAAGGTACGCGTCTTCGTGGATTTCATGGCTGCCAACCTGTTCGCCGGCCCGGCCTGAAGCCAGGGACGGCCGGAAGCCCGGCGCGGCAGGCAGTTGCTAGTGCATGTCCGATCAGGACCTCGCGCTACCTGCGATCTCCTGCGCGGCAGACCTGAGCGCTGCGGCATCGATGCCCATCGCGCGCAAGGTGCGGGCGGCGACGCCATGCGACATGCCGGCAACGACAGCAACGACATGGACACCCAGCAGCGGGCCATGTTCGGAACGGCCGGCCGTGAGCGCCTGCATCGTCTCCTGACCCGAAGCCGAGGCGACGAACGCACCCGGCCGGGCGGTGAGCGGCTTTTCGCCCGATGTCTCCTGCGGCAGCGTCAGGTCGAAGCCGATCGCAGCCAGGGCATCGCCATACTGGCGGGCGATGGCCGACTGCAAGGCGGCCGGGTCGGCGCCGATGCGCTCAAAGGCACGGCGCGCCGTACCGTCGGGCAGGTCGAGCGCCGAGAGCAGGAAATGCTCGGCACCGGGCTCGCGCTGCTGGTCTTGAAGCGCATAGGCCTCGGCCTGGGTGCACAGGGTCTTGATCGTGGCCATGTCGGCGAGGCGCGCCTTGATGCGACTGAACATGCAGAAATCCCCTAATCGGGCTCGTGACCCATGTCGGACAAGCGCTTGTGCGCGGCCTGCTTGCTGACGCCGAGCGCCTGGGCGATACGTGCCCACGACCACCCCTTGCCGAGCGCCGACCTGACAGCGCGTCGCTCCAGCGTGTCCGCTAGCCTGCGCAAGGCAACGACAGCCGCGAAGGCCTCCTCGGGATCATCGGGAAGCGACAGCGAGTTCAGGTCAACCATGCGTCAACGTTAGTTGACGCCAGTGCCGCTGTCAACAAATGTTGACGAGTGTGACTGAAACGCGATGTGAGGCCGGCGACACCACGATCGCGCTGGTGCCGAATACAGCGCAGGTGCTGCGCCCTACTTCATCTTCTGCGGATAGATGGTCTCGCCGCGCTTGAGCATGTCGACGAAGGTTTCGATCTTCTTCTTGCGGCCGGCCTCGGTCTTCATGTTGTGGGTGCGGAAGGCGAGCGCGAAGCGGTTCTGCTCGCTGAGCCTGCCGAGCATCGCCTGGGCCTCGGGCACGGCGTCGATGGCTGCCTGGAGATCGTCTGGGATCTTCATGCCCTTGCCCGAGCGGTAGGCACGGTCCCAGCGGCCGTCGGATTTGGCGGCCTCGACCTGGGCGAGACCGTGCTCGGTCATGCGGCCCTCTTTGATGAGGCGGGCGACGTTGTCGACGTTGATCTGGCTCCAGACGGCCTTCCTGCCGCGCGGCGAGTAGCGCTGCAGGAAACTCCTGTCGTCGAGGCCCTTGCGGATGCCGTCGATCCAGCCCCAGCACAGGACGGCGTCGATGGCCTCCTTGGGCGTGATCGAGGGCAGGCCGGAAGCAACCTTGTGGATTTTGATCCAGACCTCGTCTGCCTTATCGTGGTTGGCGCCGAGCCAGTCGTAGAAAGCCTGACGGTCGCGGAACTCGCGGACCTTGACCGGGTCGACATAAACCGGCGCCATCAGCCTGAAATTCCCATGGGCATGAAACCGACGATGTGCATGTTGTCCTCCGCGGGCGAATTCGGACGAAGATATAATCGCGGTCGCTGCGCCGCATAGGTCAAGCGGGGCGAACAGCACCCTTTACGCAACGTCATCATGACATCCCGATTTCCGGGCCTCCCGTGAAGGGAATCTTAAAGTCCGCTGATGTAGCAATCACCGATGGCCGCAGAAGTGCGGAAACGATGGCCGGGGGGCGAGTTCGTTTCGCAGTGCATGTGACGAAGCAGACCGACACACGATCCAGGTTCAGGCTTTTCGGGCTGCTTTGGCCCTTTCTGATCGTGGTGAGCATCCAGACGATCATTGCCGGCGCAAGCCTCTACACGCTTTCGGCCGTCCGGGCCTATGTGGCGGGTGAGAACGCCTGGTCCAAGGGCCAGCGCGACGCGATCCACTATCTGACGCTCTATGCCGAGACGGGCGAGAACGCCAATCTCCAGCACTTCCGCCGCGCCATCGCCGTGCCGCTGGCCGACCGCGACGCGCGCCTGGCCATGGAACAGCCGGTGCCGGATTATCGAGCCGCCTATGACGGCTTCCTGCGCGGCGGCAACCATCCCGACGACATTCCCGGCCTGATCTGGCTGTTCCGCTACTTCAGGGACATAAGCTATCTCGCCAATTCGGTGCATCGCTGGGTCGATGCCGACCCGCAGATCCTGAAGATCGCCGCACTCGGCGAGCGCATCGACAGCCGGATGGCGGAGGGCCCGCCGCAGCCGGGCGAGCTGGCCAGGTGGAAGGCCGAAATCAACCACCTCTACGAGACGACCGCGCCGCTGGCGGACGCGTTCTCGGAATCGCTCGGGCGCGGCTCGCGCGCCATCTCCAACCTTCTGCTCGGCGTCAATGTCATCACCGCGGGCCTCCTGATCCTGCTTGCCATGCGGCGTACCGGCAAGCTGCTGGAACAGCGCGAAGCTTTCGAGACGGCGCTGAACGCCGAGCGCGAGCGGGCGCAGATCACGCTGGGCTCGATCGGCCAAGCGGTGGTGGCGACCGACGCCGACGGGCGGCTCGACTACATGAACACGGCGGCGGAGGTGCTGCTCGACTGGCAAAGCGCCGAGGTCAAGGGCAAGCATCTCAACCGGTTGTTCCGGCTGCTCAGCGAGGAGACCGGCGAAGAGGAAAAGGGCCTGATCGAGAAGGTGCTGGCGGGCGAGCCCTTCGACGGCAGCGGCGTGCAGCAGCAGCTGGTGCGGCCGGACCTGTCGACGGTGGCGGTGTCGCTGGTGGCAGCACCGCTGATCATCGAACAGAAGATCGCGGGCTCGGTGCTGGTGTTCCACGACCGCACCAAAGAGCAGGAATTCCTGGCGCAGCTCTCATGGCAGGCGACGCATGACGCACTGACCGGGCTCGCCAACCGGCGCGAATTCGAGGCACGGCTGCGGGCGACGCTGGCCGGGCTTTCACGGCGACCGGCAGTGCATGCGTTGATGTATATCGACCTCGACCAGTTCAAGGTCGTCAACGACACCTGCGGCCATGCGGCGGGCGACGAGCTGCTGCGCAAGATCGGGGCGGTGGCCGGGCAATTGCTGCGCCATGGCGACCTTCTGGCCCGGCTTGGCGGCGACGAGTTCGGCATCATCATGGAAAACTGCCCGACGGAGCTTGCGGCGCAGACGGCCGAGAAGCTGCGGCAGGCGGTCGAGGACCTGCATTTCTCGTGGGATGGCCGCAGCTTCAAGACCAGCGCCAGCATCGGCGTGGTCGGGCTGTCGGACGCGACAATGTCGCTGGAGGAAATCCTGCGCAGCGTCGACGTGGCCTGCTACATGGCCAAGGACGCCGGGCGCAACCGGGTGCAGTTCCAGCAGGTCGGCGATCGCGCGCTGGCGCAGCGGCTGGGCGAGATGGCCTGGGTGCAGCGCCTGCGCGAGGCGCTCGAGCAGAACCGCTTCCGCCTGTTTGCCCAGGAGATCGTGCCGCTGGCGCCGGACACCGAGACAGGCGCGCATGTCGAGCTTCTGGTGCGGCTGGTCGACCACGAAGGCAACATGGTGCCGCCGGGCGCCTTCATCCCGGCCGCCGAGCGCTACGGGCTGATGCCGCTGATCGACCGCTGGGTGGTGCGCTCGGCGCTGGACACGCTGGCAGCGCAGGCCAGGGGCGGCGCATCTGATACCATCGCCACCTGCGCCATAAACCTGTCGGGCGCGAGCTTCGGCGACGAAACTTTCGTCGGCTATGTTCTGGAGCAGTTCGCCCGCACCGGCGTGCCGCCGACGATGATCTGCTTCGAGATCACCGAGACGAGCGCCATCGCCGACCTCGACAGCGCGGCGCGCTTCATCAAGGCGCTGCAGGCGCATGGATGCCGCTTCTCGCTCGACGATTTCGGCTCGGGCATGTCGTCGTTCAGCTACCTCAAGGCGCTGCCGGTGGACTACCTCAAGATCGACGGCGGCTTCGTCAAGGACATGCTGGTCGACCGCATCGACCGCGCCATGGTGGAGATGATCCACCATATCGGCGAGGTCACCGCCAAGCGCACCATCGCGGAATTCGTCGAGAATGACGACATTGCGGCGACCCTGCGCGAGATCGGCGTCGACTACGCCCAGGGTTTTGGCATCGCCATACCCAGGCCCTTCGGCGAACATTATGTCGAGATCGCCAGGCGTGACTTCGGGCCCGCCAAGGAGGGAAGCCTGGCGCTGGCAAGCTAACGGCACTTGCGGAGCGCAGCGGGCAGCGCGACAGTGGCCGGCACCAACAGAGATGGGGACGCCGACATGAACAAGCTGATCGCCGGTTCCGTGCTTGTCGCAGCAGCCATGACGGTCGCCAGCCAGGCGAGCGCGTCGATCCCGCTGGTCAATGCCACCTGCCCCGGCAAGATCGAGGTCCATGCCGACGAAGGCGGGCCCGTCTACATCAACGGCAAGGAAGCCAAGCTGAAGAAGTTCAACGACAACTACTTCGAGGCCAAAGGGCACGAGGTAACGATCTCGCTGAGCATCAATCCCGACGGATCGGCCAGCGTTTCCTACACGGGCAAGGGCGGCGCCAACGGCATCTGTACCGTCAAGGCGAACTGAACGGGCTGGATCGTCCGGTCAGGTCATTTGGTCAGATCATCTCCAGCGGGCGCTTGCGTGCCGGCGGCGGGAACAGCCGGTCGAGTTCGGCCAGGTCTTCCGACGTGAGGCGGATGTCGCGGGCGGCGGCGTTCTGGCGGACGTGCTCCAGGCGCTTGGCCTTGGGGATGGCGATGACACCGGGTTGCGCCATGACCCAGGCGAGCGCCACCTGCGCTGCGGTGACGCCGTGGCGGCCGGCGATGGTCTGCAGGCGCGGATTGTGCGTCAAGGCGCCCTGCTCGACAGGCGAATAGGCCATGACCGGCATGCCGAGATCGCGACACTGCGGCAGGAGGTCGAATTCGATGCCGCGGCGCGTCAGGTTGTAGAGCACCTGGTTGGCCTGGCAGGCGCCACCTGAGGGCAAGCCGGCGAGCTCGTCCATGTCGTCGGCATCGAAGTTGCTGACGCCCCAGTGGCGGATCTTGCCGTCGTGCGCCAGCTGCTCGAAGGCATCGACGGTTTCGGCCAGCGGCACGCCGCCGCGCCAGTGCAGCAGGTAGAGGTCGAGGCGATCGGTGCGCAGACGCTTCAGGCTCGCCTCGCAGGCACGCAGCACCCCATTGCGGGAGGCATTGGAGGGCAGAACCTTCGAGACCAGGAAGACTTCGTCGCGGCGGCCCGAGATCGCCTCGGCGACGACCTCTTCGGAGCCGCCATCGGCGTACATTTCGGCTGTGTCGATCAGGCTGACGCCGAGGTCGAGGCCAAGCTGCAGTGCCGCCACCTCGTCGGACATGCTGTTGCGGCTCTCGCCCATCATCCAGGTGCCCTGGCCGAGCACCGGAACGGCTTCGCCCGAAGGCAGGGTTGTGGTCGCGGACATGGCGGTCTCCTCAGCGGTTTGCACCAGCTTACCGCACCGTCTGTTGTTGGCTACCGCCTTGGTGATGGAAGTGTTTTCCATCCTCGGGCCTCGCGATCCGAACAGATGCGTGAAGCGCATGTGGAGCGACAGTCGAAACGCTCACCTTAAAACTTGACTCAAAATATCAAGTTAATGTAATTCGTGCGCATGGCCGTCGACCGGCCAGTGGGGTGGCCAAACAACATACCGATATATCGATGTCTTCTCTCGGGGACCTGGACGAGAGGCCGGCCACCTGCGCCGAAGCCGTTGTTCCCATTGTCTTGAATGGCGAACCGAAGGCTTTGGCACATCACCTTAGACCAGGGACCAAGTCTTCTCGCACGAAGACGCGCATCAGAAGCTAGCAGTCCATTCTTCACAGCAAGCCACTGATTCCTACATTTTGAGGAACACAGTGAACACGTATCGTATCATCCGCTGCAGCACCTTCGCGCTGGCCGCCGTCTGCAGCACCATCGCCCTCAATGTGGCCCACGCTCAATCCTCCAACAGCCCGAAGCAGCCGCCCGAGCCGGTCAAGACCGACAAGAAGGCAGCGGCGGCCGGCACACCGACGTTGCTTCCACCGATCACGATCAGTGCCGGCAGCGATCCGAATGCTCCCTATCAGACACCCGGCGGCGTCAGCGTTATCGACGGCAAGATCGTCCAGGAGAAATTTGGCGGCGACGCCAATGCCATCGTGCGCAGCATGCCGGGCACGTTCACGCGCATGTCGTCGAGCCAGCCGGGCGTGTCGGTGAACATCAGGGGCTTTGAGGCCGACGGCCGCGTCAACACCATGATCGACGGCGTGCCCCAGACATTCAGGAATGCGGCGGGCCATGCCTCCACGGGTGGCGAACTGCTCTACATCGACACCAATCTCCTGGCGGGCATCGGCGCCGAACGCGGCGCGGTCAACGGCGCCTATGGCATGGGCTCGCTGGCAGGCGCCGTCAATTTCCGCACCATCGACTTCGACGACGTCGTGCTCGAAGGACAGGATCGGGGCGTCAAGACGATCGTGAAGGCCGGCGGCAATGGCTACGGCTTCTCCGGAATGGCCGCAGCCGGGGTGCGGACCGATCTGTCCGGCGGCGGCCAGGCCTCGATCATGGGCGCCTTCAGCTACAGCGACCACGACAACTACAAGCGCGGCGACGGCACCTACAACACGCCCGACGCCCGCAACAAGCCGGGATCCGGGCTGGTGAAACTGCATTTCCAGCCCGACGACGTGCACGACCTGAAGCTCGGCGCACGCTGGTACAAGAACGACTTCCTGGTGTCAGGCTACGACTGGGGCATCGACAACGCGACCTACACCGCCAACTACAAATATCAGCCCGGCAGCGACTGGATCGACCTCAGGATCAACGGCTACTACAACCGCACCGACATGTCCTACGATCCGACGACGGGCGGATCGTATCGCAGGCGCAACACGCGCGACTTCGGCTACGGCTTCGACATCGCCAACACCAGCCGGTTCGACGTGACCGAGGAGCTGAGCGCCAGTTGGGACTATGGCGCGGCTTATTCGTCGAACGACTACAAGGTCAACCAGTTCCGCGGCGCCAATCCGCCAGGACATATGCAGAAGGCGCGCGTTTTCTCCGACCTCACGCTGTCGCAGGGCATCTTCGAACTGAGCGCCGGCCTCAACTACGACTACTGGGGCCTGAGCGGACGGCAGAGCCCGTGCCTGCCGAATGTCGGCTTCTGCCCGCCGACGGGCGGCAATGTCGACGTCTCCCGGCATGAAGCCGCGCTCAACCCCAAGATCACACTGTCGGCAAAGCCGCTCGACTGGCTGCAGCCCTATGTGACCTACTCGCACAGCTTCAGGCCGCCATCGGCGCGCGAAGCGTTGTGGGCTCTGGTTCCCATCGGCTCGGGCGTCGGCGGCGGCCAATATTCCAACTTCTATCTCAATCCAGAGACCTCGAAGGGCTGGGAGGTCGGCGCCAACATCATCAAGGACAACGTGCTGTTCGGCGGCGACGAACTGCGCTTGAAGGCCAACTACTTCCGGAACGACATCGACAACTACATCGTCAACAACCTGATCAGCATTCCTGGAGATCCCTACGAGCGGGCGATCTGGGTCAATGTTCCGGGAACCACGACGTCACAGGGCTTCGAGGTCGAGGGCGGCTATGACACCGGCTATGCCTACGTCAATCTTTCCTACACGCGGGCACGCAACACCCAGCCTGTCGGCTGGGGCGCGGGCATCGGCAACGGCGACTCGACCTTCCTGCCGGAAAGCAACATCTCGGTCGATGTCGGCATCCGGGCATTCGAGGAAGCATTGACCGTTGGCGCGACCATGAACCACGTCGGCGGCAGTCGTTATGCGATCGGTTTCGGCGATACGGAAAGGAAGGAAGCCTACACGCTGTTCAACGCCTATGCCTCGTACAAGTTCAACAAGAACGCCACCGCGTTCATGAACGTCGAAAACCTGACCAACGTGGCCTACAGCCCAGCGGTTTCGGGCGAGATGGGCGAGAAGACCGGGCGTGGACGCACCGTCACGGTGGGGCTGACGAGCCAGTTCTGACCATCGCCGCCTCCAAGCAGCTGGGCGGCCGCCTTGCTCCCTGCTCGGCCGAACTGGCAGTCCGCGGATCAGGCCGCGGACTGTGCCTGATCCTGGACGGCCGGCTGGCCGATATTGCCGGTCTGGGCCGGTGCGGTCTCGAGCATGACGGCAACGAGCATGCCCGCGGCCATCAGGGCCAGAACGATCTTCTTCATCAGGTTCATCGGTAGTCCTTCTACAATCTGGTCGCCGGACAAGGCCCTTGGAGCCGCCGATTGCGGCTCCGGAACCCCGCCTGGCTCAGAGCTTGATCGCCCTGAGCCGCAGCGCGTTGGCAATGACCGACACCGACGAAAGGCTCATCGCGGCGGCGGCAATCATCGGCGACAGAAGCGTGCCGAGGACCGGATATAGGACGCCAGCGGCGACGGGAACACCCAAAACATTGTAGACGAAGGCGAAGAACAAGTTCTCCTTGATGTTGCGGATGGTGCCCTGGGCAAGTTTGCGGGCGCGGACGATGCCGCCGAGGTCGCCCTTGACCAGCGTTATGCCGGCACTTTCCATGGCGACGTCGGCGCCGGTGCCCATGGCGATGCCGACATCGGCTGCGGCAAGGGCGGGCGCGTCGTTGACGCCGTCGCCGGCCATGGCGACGCCCTGCCCTTTGGCGCAGAGCTCGTCGACCAGCGCCTTCTTGCTTTCCGGCAGCATGTCGGCGCGGACCTCGTCGATGCCGAGCTTTTCGGCGACGGCCTTGGCGGTGCGGGCGTTGTCGCCGGTCGCCATGATGATCCTCAGACCAAGGCCGTGGAGCTCGCGGATGGCAGCGGCGGCCGAGGTCTTGATCGGATCGGCGACGGCGACAAGGCCGGCCGGCTTGCCGTCGAGAGCGACGAACATCGCCGTCTTGCCCTCGCCGCGCAGCCCATCCGCACGAGCGGCGAGATCGCCGAAGTTAATGCCGAGGTCGGCCATCAGCGCCGCATTGCCAAGCGCCACCTTGCGATCGGCGACCGCGCCGACGACACCCTTGCCGGTGATGGATTCGAAGTGGTGGACGTCAGGCGCGGTCACGCCGCGCTCGGCCGCGCCTTCGACGATGGCCTCGGCCAGCGGATGCTCGGAGCCCTTTTCGAGGCCGGCGGCAAGCGACAGCAGCTCCTTCTCCGCGATGCCTTCAGCGGTGACGACGTCGGTGAGTTTCGGGCGGCCCTCGGTCAGCGTGCCGGTCTTGTCGACGATCAGCGTGCTGACGCGGGCGAAGCGCTCCAGCGCCTCGGCGTCCTTGATGAGCACGCCGGCCTGGGCGCCGCGACCTGTGGCGGTCATCACCGACATCGGCGTGGCGAGGCCAAGCGCACAAGGACAGGCGATGATCAGCACCGACACCGCCGAGACGGTGGCGAAGACCATGCTCGGCTCGGGGCCGAAGATCGCCCAGACGATGAAGGCGGCGATGGCGATCACCACGACGGCGGGGACGAAGTAGAACGACACGCGGTCGGCCAGCCCCTGGATGGGAGCGCGGCTGCGCTGGGCCTTGGCGACCATGTCGACGATCTGCGACAACATCGTCTCGCTGCCGACCTTCTCGGCGCGCATGATGAGCGAACCGTTCTTGTTCAGCGTGCCGCCGGTGAGCTTGTCGCCTTCTGTCTTTTCGACCGGAACCGGCTCGCCGGTGATCATCGATTCATCGACTGAGGAGCGGCCCTCCAGGACGATGCCGTCGACCGGAACGCTGTCGCCCGGGCGGATGCGCAGGCGGTCGCCGCCAACGACCTCGTCGAGCGGCACTTCGCCTTCCGAACCGTCGTCGGCGATGCGGCGGGCGGTCTTTGGCGCGAGGTCGAGCAGGGCGCGGATGGCCGAACCGGTGCGCTCACGCGCCCGAAGTTCCAGCACCTGGCCGAGGAAGACCAGGGCCACGATGACGCTGGCCGCCTCGAAATAGACTGGCACGGAGCCGCCATGGCCGCGGAACTGGTGCGGGAACAGGTCGGGAAACAATGTGGCGACGACCGAATAGAGATAGGCGGCACCAACGCCCAGCGAGATCAGCGTCCACATGTTGGGGCTGCGGTTGCGGAACGAATCCAGGCCGCGATGGAAGAAGGGCAGTGCTGCCCAGAGCACGACGGGCGTTGCCAGCGCGAGCTCAAGCCAGGATGCCAGCGGCTCGCCGATCCAGTCGCGCACCGGCAGGCCGACCATCGGGCCCATGGCGATGATGAGCAGCGGAATGGACAGCACCGCGCTGACCAGGAAGCGGCGGGTGAAGTCGACCAATTCAGGGTTGGGACCGTCATCAGCGCCGGGCATCATCGGTTCGAGCGCCATGCCGCATTTCGGGCAGGAGCCGGGCTTGTCCCTGATGATTTCGGGGTGCATCGGGCAGGTGTATTGCGTGCCCTTGGGCGCAGGCGCTGCGGCCGGCTTGCCGGAGAGATACTTGGCCGGTTCGGCGGTGAACTTGCCCTCACAGGTGGACGAGCAGAAATAGTAGCCCGCGCCTTCATGCTTGAGGAAATGCCTGGCCGTGTCGCGGGCGACATCCATGCCGCAGACCGGATCCTTGGCGCTCACATACGTGTCCGGTGCCGCCTGGAACTTGTCACGGCACGAGGCGCTGCAAAAATGATAGCGATGGCCGCCATGTTCGAGCGACGGCTTGCCGGCCGCGGGATCGACGGTCATGCCGCAGACGGGGTCGCGCAGCACGGCTTCGTCGCCGGCCGGAGCCTTGGCCGCGTGATGACCGTGGCCGTGGTGGCTATGATCGTGGTGGTCGTGCTTGTCGTTCATGTCTGGGATTCCGCATTCCTCGTCATGCGAATCTAGAGGTTCCAGTACGTGGAAGGTCAACACCCTGCCCCGCGGGAAGCTTGTGTGGGAGAGCCACCTTGGCGCAGCTAAACCGGCAACGTCAGCCGGCCATACCCATGGCGGAAAAATCGCGCTATAGACGCGGCCTCAAGGGCAAGGCCAGCCGAGGCACATGACGAACATCCCGCTCAACCTGGAGCTTCTGATCGACGCGGACGGCTTGCGCCGCGACCTGAGCGCGCTGACCGGCGAGGACGGCAACGGCGCCGACCCGGGGATCAGGGCAACAGCGCTGGCGATGTTCAAGGAACGCATCGCCGTCGGCAAGAAGATCGCCGAGAACATGCTGATGGAGGACGAAGGCGGCACCGCCTGCGCCATCCGCATCTCGCATCTGATGGACGAGGTCATCCGCGTCCTCTACGACTTCGCCGTCACCCACGTCTACCGCGCCAAGAACCCGTCGCAGGCCGAGCGCATGGCGGTGGTTGCGGTCGGCGGCTACGGCCGCGGCACGCTGGCGCCGGGCTCGGACATCGACCTGTTGTTCCTGCTGCCCTACAAGCAGACACCTTGGGGCGAGCAGATCGTCGAATACATGCTCTACATGCTGTGGGACATGGGACTGAAGGTCGGCCACGCCACCCGCAACATCGACGAGTGCATCCGGCTGTCGCGCAGCGACATCACCATCCGCACAGCGATCCTCGAGGCGCGCTTCATCTGGGGAGAGGAAAAGCTCTGCAACGAGCTGATCGAGCGCTTCGACAGGGAGCTGGTGAAGGATACCGGGCCCGAATATGTGCAGGCCAAGCTTGCCGAGCGCGACGCCCGCCACGCCAAGGCGGGCGAAAGCCGCTATCTGGTCGAGCCCAACATCAAAGACGGCAAGGGCGGGTTGCGCGACCTGCACACGCTGTTCTGGATCGCCAAATATTACTACCGGGTGCGCACCGGCGCCGAGCTGATCGACAAGGGCGTGTTCACCCAGGGCGAATATGGCCAGTTCGTCGAGGCCGAGGACTTCTTGTGGGCGGTGCGCTGCCACATGCATTTCCTGACCGGCAAGCCGGAAGAGCGGCTGCATTTCGACATCCAGCGCGAGATCGCCCAGCGGCTGGGCTACACCACCCAGCCAGGGCTTTCGGCGGTCGAGCGCTTCATGAAGGACTACTTCCTGGTGGCCAAGGAAGTGGGCGACCTGACCCGCATCTTCTGTGCTGCGCTCGAAGAAGAGCAGGCCAAGGACGCGCCGGGCTTCCACGGACTGCTGCAGGGCTTTTCCAGGCGCAAGCGCAAGCTTGCCGGCACCAGCGACTTCATCATCGACAACCAGCGCATCAACGTCGCCGACGACAAGGTATTCGAGCGCGATCCGGTCAACATGCTGCGCTTCTTCTGGTTCGCCGACCGGCACGGGCTGGAACTGCACCCCAACGCGCTGAAGCTGCTCACCCGATCGCTCGGGCTGGTGGACAAGGGCCTGCGCCGCAACGCGGAAGCCAACCGCTATTTCCTCGACATCCTGACATCGGATCGCAACCCCGAGCTCAACATGCGCCGCATGAACGAGGCCGGGCTGCTCGGACGGCTGATCCCCGATTTCGGCAAGATCGTCGCGATGATGCAGTTCTCGATGTACCACCACTACACGGTCGACGAGCATTTGCTGCGCTGCATTGGCGTGCTGTCCGAGATCGAGCATGGCGACGGCGAGAAGATCCATCCGCTCAGCCACTCGCTGATCGGCAGCCTGAAGAAGCAGCGCGAAGTGCTCTATGTCGCGGTGCTGCTGCACGACATCGCCAAGGGCCGACCGGAAGACCACTCGGAAGCCGGCGCCAAGATCGCCCGCCGCATCTGCCCGCATATGGGGCTTTCGCCTGCCGACACCGAGACGGTGGCCTGGCTGGTGGAGAACCATCTGGTCATGTCGATGACGGCGCAGACGCGCGACCTCAACGACCGCAAGACCATCGACGACTTCGCCGACGTGGTGCAGTCGGTGGAGCGGCTGAAGCTGCTTCTGATCCTGACGGTGTGCGACATCAGGGGCGTCGGCCCCGGCGTGTGGAACGGCTGGAAGGGCCAGCTGCTGCGCACGCTCTATTACGAGACCGAGCTTCTGCTTACCGGCGGCTTCTCCGAGGTGTCCAGGGCCGAGCGCACGGCGGCCGCGCGCGAGACGCTGGCGGCAGCACTCGAGGCCTGGCCGGAGCGGGCGCGCAAGAAATACGTCAAGCTGCACTACGACAATTATTTGCTGACCGTCGACCTCGAGGACCAGAAGCGGCACGCCGAGTTCATCCGCGCCACAGACGAGGCCGGCAAGCACCTGTCGACCATGGTCAGGACGCGCGAGTTCGAGGCGGTGACCGAGATCACCGTGCTGGCGCAGGACCATCCGCGCTTGCTTTCGGTTATCGCAGGCGCCTGTGCGGCCGCCGGCGGCAACATCGTCGACGCGCAGATCTTCACGACATCGGATGGGCGGGCGCTGGATATCATCCTGATCTCACGCGAATTCGACCGCGATGAGGACGAGCGCCGCCGGGCCGAACGCGTCGGCGGGCTGATCGAGGACGTGCTGTCGGGCAAAAGCTGGCTGCCGGAGATGATCGCCAAGCGAGCCAAGCCCAAGCGCGGCCAGAAGACCTTCCGCATCCAGCCGCGCGCCGAGATCCGCAACACGCTGTCGAACCGCTTCTCCGTGGTCGAGGTGGAGGGGCTGGACCGCCCGGGCCTGCTGTCGGAGATCACGGGCGCGCTGTCGGACCTGTCGCTCGATATCGCCTCGGCCCACATCACCACCTTCGGTGAAAAGGTCATCGACACCTTCTACGTAACCGACCTGACCGGCCAGAAGCTCGACAACCCGACGCGGCTCGACAGCATCCGCGCCCGGCTGATCACGACGCTGGACGGCCCCGCAGCCGAACGCAGCAAGGCGAAGGCGGCGGCAGAGTGAACCGAACCATCATCTCGTCGCAATCGCCGAGGCATTGTCGCGCCCCATGTCATTGATCAAGAAATTCGCGACGGTCGCCTCGGGCACGCTGATGAGCCGGCTGCTGGGCTTTGCCCGCGAGATGCTGATGGCTGCAGCACTCGGCACCGGTCCGGTGGCCGACGCCTTCTACGCCGCCTTCCAGTTTCCCAACACCTTCCGCCGGTTGTTTGCCGAGGGCGCGTTCAACGCAGCCTTCGTGCCACTGTTTGCCAAGGAGATCGAGGCCAACGGCGTCGACGGCGCCAAGCGCTTCTCGGAAGAAGTGTTCGGCGTGCTGTTTTCGGTGCTTCTGGTGCTGACCATCGCCATGGAACTGGCGATGCCGCTGATCGTGCGCTTCATCGTGGCACCCGGCTTTGCCGCCGATCCCGACAAATACGATCTGACGGTGGCGCTCGCCACCATCATGTTCCCCTACCTCATCTGCATGTCACTGGGTGCGATGATGGCCGGCATGCTGAACTCGCTGCGCCGCTACTTCGCCGCCGCCGTAGCACCGGTCTTCCTGAACGTCATCCTGGTCGGGGTTCTGGCCAACGCCTGGTACAACGGCCATGACGGGCTGAAGGTCGGCTACGCGCTTGCCTGGGGCGTTCTGGCCGCCGGCATCGTGCAGCTTGCCATCGTCTGGATCGCGGTGCGCCACGCCGGTATCTCGATCGGCTTCCGCCGGCCGAAGATGACGCCCAACGTCAAGCGCCTGTTGTGGCTCGCCCTCCCCGCGGCGATCACCGGCGGCATCACCCAGATCAACACGCTGATCGGTACGGCCATCGCCTCGGGCCAGGACAGCGCGGTGTCGTCGCTCAACCTGGCCGACCGCATCTACCAGCTGCCGCTCGGCGTGGTCGGCGTGGCCGTCGCCATCGTGCTTTTGCCCGAACTGTCGCGGGCACTGAAGTCGGGCAACCGGATCGAGGCGGCAAACCTGCAGAATCGCTCGGTGGAGTTCACCCTGTTCCTGACGCTGCCGGCCACGGCGGCACTGCTTGTGATGTCCGAGCCGATCGTACGTGTGCTCTATGAGCGCGGCGCCTTCGCCGCCTCGAACAGCACGCCGGTCGTGGCCTCCATCCTCGCCATCTTCGGTCTCGGCCTGCCCGCCTTCGTGCTGATCAAGGCGTTCACGCCCGGCTTCTTCGCCCGCGAGGACACGCGCACGCCGATGTATTTCGCCGCGATCTCGGTAGCGGTGAACATCTCGGTGGCGCTGACGCTGTTCCCATCTATGGGCGCGCCCGGCATTGCGGCCGCGTCCGCGATCGCCGGCTGGATCAACGCGGCGATGCTTTTGGGCACGCTGATCTGGCGCGGCCACTGGGACCGCGACGCCGGCCTCATCCGCCGCGCCCCACGGCTCGTCATCGCCTCGGCGATCATGGCAGCCGGCCTGTGGTACGCGATGGGTTTTGCCGAACAGTGGCTGGGATCTGCAGCACCCTTCTACACCCAGGCGGCGGCACTGGCGGTGCTGGTTGCCGGCGCGGTGATCGTCTATTTCGGGCTCGCCTTCGGCATCGGCGGCGCCGATTTCGGAATGCTCAGGCGCAACATCAAGCGCAACCGCGCGGCACCGGTCGAGCCCGTCGTCGAACCGGAGTAGGCCAGGCGCTGCAGCGCGAAGGGGGAATTTTAATATTTCCCGGTCATCAACTTGGCCGACGAAATATTCGACTATGACCTCATAGTCCGGAAGGCGGGGGCGCAAGCCCGATGCAGCAGAGCACAAGACTTCACTACGTCGACTGGTTACGCGTCACGGCATTTGCCCTGCTCATTCTCTATCATTCGTCGGTCGGCTTCTTTCCCGACCTCGACTGGCTGATCAGCAGCCCCGAACGTAGCGCCGGCCTGTCGCTGGCGATGATGTTTCCGCGGGTCTGGCGGCTGGCGCTGCTGTTTTTCGTCTCGGGCATGGGCACCTGGTTCGCCTTCCGCTCCGAAAGCGGGCTCGCCTTCCTGCGCGGCCGCTTCGTCAGGCTGTTCGTGCCGCTGATCTTCGCCATGTGCGTGATCATCGTGCCGCAGGTCTGGTACGAGCGCATCTACGAGGGTGACTTCTCGGGCTCGCTTTTCGAGTTCTGGCTGGTGCACTACTTCACCGAGGGACGCTATCCGACCGGCAACTTCTCCTGGGCGCATATGTGGTTCGTGGCCTATCTGCTGGTCATGACCTTCATCTGCTACCCTGTCTTCCTGCTGGTGACGTCGGAGCGGATGCGCCCGTTCATGGCCGGCTTCGAGCGCGTCGCGCGCTCGCCGGCGATTTATGTGCTTGTGCTGCTGCCGCTCGTTCTGCACCTGGCGCTGTCGCCATTCTTCCCGCGCCAGACCAACGTGCTCTACAATGACGGCGCCTGGTTCGCGGCCGAAGCGAGCTGGTTCGGCCTCGGTTTCCTCATCGCCAAGCATCATCAGGCGGTCATCGGCGGCATCGTTTCGCGGCGCTGGTTGAGCGCAGCGATGGTTGCCGTGCTGACGGCTCTGCTTTTCCGCTACGCCTGGATCGGCGAGGTCTACGGCATCGGCGGCGCGCATGGCGGCATGAACGAAGCACTCTACAAGACGCTATCCTTCGTCATGGCCTGGTGCATGATCCTCGCCTGCGTGGGCTTCGCTTCCAGACATCTCAATCGGCCGAGCAAGACGCTCAGCTGGCTCAACGCCAAGATCTTCCCGCTCTACATCGTCCATCAGACCTTCGTGGTGATGGCGCTGTTCTACGTGCTGCCGCTGGCACGGCCGCTATGGCTGGAGTTCGTCCTTGTGGTCGCCATCACAAGCTTCTGGTCGCTGATGTTTGCCGTCCTCGCGGACATGTTGCCTGCGCCTTACCGCACGCTGGTCGGACTGCCCGACAAGCGTGCGGCCGGGCGCAAGTCGGAAGCCCCTGGGCAACTGGGGCAGCCCGGCCGCGAAAGTGGGGCCAGCTCCGCAAAGTCTTGATCGTTTCCCGACCATCGTTCATAAGCGCGTCTCGCATTTCGCCGCGCGCGAAACGGCCCTCCACAAGCCACGGGATCCATCATGACCGCCTTCAAGCCCCTCGTCTTCTCCGGCGTCCAGCCGACCGGCAATCTCCATCTCGGCAACTATCTCGGCGCCATCCGCAAGTTCGTCGCCCTGCAGGACACCAACGACTGCATCTATTGCGTCGTCGACCTGCATTCGCTGACTGCCCAGCTCGTCCATGACGACCTAGAAGGCCAGACGCGCTCGATCACCGCGGCGTTCCTGGCGGCCGGCATCGACCCCAAGAAGCACATCGTGTTCAACCAGGCCCGCGTGCTGCAGCACGCCGAGCTTGCCTGGATCTTCAATTGCGTGGCGCGCATCGGCTGGATGAACCGCATGACGCAGTTCAAGGACAAGGCCGGCAAGGACCGCGAGAACGCCTCGCTGGGCCTGCTTGCCTATCCGAGCCTGATGGCGGCCGACATCCTGCTCTACCGCGCCACCCACGTGCCTGTGGGCGAGGACCAGAAGCAGCATCTCGAACTCACCCGCGACATCGCCCAGAAGTTCAACAACGACTTCTCGGCCCGCATCGCCGACCTCGGCATCGGCGTGGAAATGCAGATGGGCGAAGAGACGGTCAACGGCTTCTTCCCAATCACCGAGCCGATCATCGGTGGGCCGGCGGCACGCATCATGAGCCTGCGCGACGGTTCGAAGAAGATGTCGAAATCGGATCCGTCCGACCTGTCGCGCATCAATCTCACCGACGACGCCGACACGATCTCGAAGAAGATCAAGAAGGCGAAGACCGATCCGGAAGCGCTGCCGAGCGAGACCGACGGGCTGAAGGAGCGTCCCGAGGCGGAAAACCTGGTCGGCATCTATGCCGGCCTGGCCGACATGTCGAAGGAAGCGGTGCTCAAGGAGTTCGGCGGCCAGCAGTTCTCGGTGTTCAAGCCGGCACTCGCCGATCTGGCGGTCGACAAGCTGGCGCCGGTCGCCGGCGAGATGCGCCGCCTGATGGCCGATCCGGCCTATATCGACAGCGTGCTGCGCGACGGCGGCGACAGGGCCCGCGCCATCGCCGAAGGCACGATGAAGAGCGTGCGCGACATCATCGGCCTGCTCGGCGACTGATACGACACGACGACACCGGCGCCGTCCCGCTTGCGGGCGAACGGCGCCGGTGGCAGATTGCTGGCAAAACGCACAGGTAGCACATGGTCTCCAAACGCCTCAGCAAGGAAGCCGGACACCGGCGCAAATTCCTGGCGATCGTCGACGAAACGCCCGAATGCGAGCGTGCGGTGGCCTATGCCTCCAAGCGGGCCCAGTCGACCAACGGTGTTTTGGTGCTGCTCTATGTCATCGAGCCCGATGACTTCCAGCACTGGCTGGGCGTCGAGAAGATCATGCGCGAGGAAGCAACCGCCACGGCCAATGGGGCGCTGGACACCCAGGCCGCCAAGGTGCGCGAGACGCTGGGCATCGAGCCGGAGCTCGTGGTCCGCGAAGGCCGCGCGGCAGACGAGATCCACAAGCTGATCGAAGACGACCAGGACATCGCCATCCTGGTGCTGGCCGCGGGCGCCGGCAAGGAAGGCCCGGGGCCGCTGGTCTCGTCGATCGCCGGCAAGAGTGCCGCCTTCCCCATTCCGGTCACGGTTGTGCCGCAGAACCTGTCCGACGAAGACATCGCCAGCCTGGCCTAATAGGTGGGGCGCAACATATTGGCGCGGAGGCGCGCCAGCGGCTTGAATGTCGGCCGTCATGAGCCTAATTAGAATTATTCCAAACTGAAGGCCCGTCCGCGCGGCCACGGAGACATGTCATGTTCATCCAGACCGAAGCGACCCCCAATCCGGCCACGCTGAAGTTCCTGCCGGGCAAGGAAGTGCTTTTGGAAGGCACCGCCGATTTCCGCGACGCCGACAGCGCGCGCGCGGCCTCGCCGCTGGCCGGACGGCTGTTCGACATCCCGGGCGTCACCGGCGTGTTCTTCGGCTACGACTTCATCACCGTGACCAAGGACGGCCCCGACTGGCAGCACCTGAAGCCGGCGATCCTCGGCTCGATCATGGAGCACTTCATGTCGGGCGTGCCGGTCATGGCCGGCCAGGCCGCCGGCGGCGGCGGCCATCATGACGACGAGAACGAATTCTTCGACAAGGCCGATGCCGAGATCGTGGTGACGATCAAGGAACTGCTCGACACCCGCGTGCGCCCTGCCGTTGCCCAGGACGGCGGCGACATCACCTTCCGCGGCTACGAGAACGGCACCGTGTTCCTGCACATGAAGGGCGCCTGCGCCGGCTGTCCGTCGTCGACGGCAACGCTGAAGCACGGCATCCAGAACCTGCTGCGCCACTTCGTGCCCGAAGTGCAGCAGGTCGAACAGGTCTCCTGATCCCGCCCTCTGCTCCGCAGCCATCCGAGGCGGAGCGAACCACAGTCCAAAAAACAAAAAACCGGGCCAAAGCGCCCGGTTTTTCGTTTGCGACGTCCGTGTTGCCTGGACGGTTCGCAGTTATTTCACGATGACCTTGGCGCCGACGTCGACGCGGTCGTAGAGGTCGATGATGTCCTGGTTCATCATTCGGATGCAGCCAGAGGACATGGCCTTGCCGATCGACCACCATTCGGGCGTACCATGCAGGCGATAGCCGGTGTCGCCGCCCTTGTTGTAGAGGTAGAGGGCGCGGGCGCCGAGCGCGTTCTTGGGGCCGCCGGGCATGCCGCCAGCCCATTTGACCAGCTCCGGCTGGCGTTTCATCATTGCCGGCGGTGGGGTCCAGACCGGCCATTCGCGCTTCAGCGCGACGCGCGACGTACCCTGCCACTCGAAGCCTTCGCGGCCGACGCCGATGCCGTAGCGCATCGCCTTGCCGTCGGGCTGGACCAGATAGAGGAACTTCTGCTCGGTATCGACGACGACGGTACCCGGCTTCTCATCGGTGTCGTAGCGCACGATCTGACGATGGAACTGACGCGGGACCTTGTTGATCGGAATGGTCGGCAGCTGGTAGCCGGCATCGACACGGCCGCCGTAATCATTGGAGAACATGCGCGACACGCCATCGGTCGAGCAACCTGCGAGTGCGGTGGTGAGCGCCAGGGCGGCGACGATGGTAAGTGACTTCAATTGCATGTGGGGTTCCCGAACTAGAGCTGTGTCCGGACCGATTCGGCCTCATTTTTGCCACCATTCTTAACGGTCGGGTATTTTGCTTGCCAAGCGCTACAGGCCCGCAAAGCGGCCCACACGTGAATGTGAGGTCGACGATATGGCATTTCGGCAACACGCAGGACGAGTGAGGCAGGTGATATCAGCTAGGTTCGGTTGCGAGAAAGCGGCCACCGGATTTATCGCCCGGACGGGTTCAAAACGTGAACAAATGATGCCATGATCTGCCGATGCCGATCATTTCACCGCTCGCCCAGAACCCGCTCATCGACGGACGCCAGTCGGAACGCGCCATGCTGGTGCGGCGCGGCGTGCAGCGCCTTTTGTCCCAGATGGGCGCCCATGTGCTGCCGGAACTGTCTCTGGCCACGGGGCGGCGCGCCGACCTGGTGGCGCTGACGCGGCAGGGCGACATCTGGATCATCGAGATCAAGTCGTCGATCGAGGATTTTCGCACCGACCGCAAATGGCCCGACTACCGGCTCCATTCCGACCGCTTTTTCTTCGCCACCCATCCCGAGGTGCCGGCGGAGATCTTTCCCGAGGAGTGCGGCTTCATCCTGTCCGACGGCTATGGCGCCGAGATCATGCGCGAGGCGCCAGAGCACCGCATGGCGGCGGCCACCCGCAAGGCGCTGATGCTGCGCATCGCCCGTGCGGGCGCTGCCCGGCTGCTGGCGGCGGAGCTGGCGGGTGTTTCGGTGCCGGCGCTGGATGGCGAGAGCGAATAGGGAATAGGGAATAGGGAATAGGGAATAGGGAATAGGGAATAGGGAATAGTAGAATGAAAACGGCGCCTGAAGATCAAGCGCCGTTCCCTATTCGCTATTCGCTTATCTCGGCGCCCGCTTGGCGAGGATGCGCTGGAGGGTGCGGCGGTGCATGTTGAGCCGGCGTGCGGTTTCCGAGACGTTGCGCTCGCACATCTCGTAGACGCGCTGGATATGCTCCCAGCGGACGCGGTCGGCAGACATCGGATTTTCCGGCGGCGCTGCGCGCTCTCCCGAAGAGTTGGTCAGCGCGGCATAGACGTCGTCGGCATCGGCCGGCTTGGAGAGGTAGTCGATGGCGCCCAGCTTCACGGCGGTGACGGCCGTTGCGATGTTGCCATAACCGGTGAGGATGACGGTGCGGGTGTCTTCGCGGCGCTCGCGGATGGCGGAAACGACGTCGAGGCCGTTGCCATCGCCGAGGCGCATGTCGACCACGGCGTAGGCAGGCGGATTGGCGCGCACCTTGGCGACCGCTTCCTCGACACTTTCGGCAGTGTCCACGGCGAAGCCGCGGGTTTCCATGGCGCGTGCCAGGCGCGTCAGGAACGGCTTGTCGTCATCGACGAGCAGCAATGAATGGTCTTCGCCCGGTAGCCCGCCTGCAATGTCCTGGGTGGTCATCGCTTTCTGTCCTTTTTATCGTTGATCCCAGTCGTTCTTATGGTTTTTTCAAGCAGATATAGGTGCAAAGCCTTGATGTCCAATGGCGCAGGTCCAAATGCCGCGCCCCGAATACCGCGTCGTTGCCTCATGCGGTGTCGAACATCGTCGAGCCGGCCGGCACCGGATTGAGGAAGATGGCGCGCGGCCAGGAGATTTCGACGATGGCGCCCTCGCCCGGGCCGCTGGAGTTGCTGAAGCTGATCTCGGCGCCGGAGCGCTCGAGCAGGGTCTTGGCGATGAACAGGCCAAGCCCGAGGCCGCCGCCCGGCTCGGCGCCCTGGCGGGTGGACATGTAAGGCTCGCCGATGCGGTCGATGATGTCGTGCGGGAAGCCGGGGCCGTCGTCGAGGATGGAGAACGAAACCTGGTCCTCGTCCCAACTCCAGTGGACGGTGACCTTGCTGCGGGCGAAATCGACGGCGTTTTCGACCAGGTTGCCGAGGCCGTAGATCACGCCGGGGTTGCGGTGGCCGACAGGCTCGGGCCCGATGCGCTCGCCAGGGTCGAGCCTGATCGAAATGCCGAAATCGCGGTGCGGGGCGATGACCTCCTCGACCAGCGAGGTGAGCGGCAGGCGGGCGAGATGCTCTTCGCCCTCCGACGACAGGCTGGTGAGGCGCTTGAGGATCTCGCGGCAGCGCTCGCTCTGGCTGCGCAGCAAGGTGACGTCCTCGCCATATTTCGGATCGTTGCCCAGGGCGCGTTCCATCTCCTTGGCCACAAGGGTGATGGTGGCGAGCGGCGTGCCGAGTTCGTGGGCGGCGGCGGCGGCAAGACCATCGAGCGCCGACAGATGCTGTTCGCGCTGGAGCACCAGTTCGGTGGCGGCGAGCGCGTTGGCCAACAGGCGGGCCTCGTCGGCGACGCGGAAGGCATACATCGCGGTAAACGCGATGGAGCAGCAGACGGCCAGCCAGATGCCCGACGTGTAGATGAATGGCATGGCCAGAACGACGCCATCATACCAGGGCAGCGGCAGGTGGAAGAAGGCGAGCACGCTGACCATCACGATGACCAGTCCGGCAAGGACGGCGGTGAGCCGCAGCGGCAGCGACGTCGCCGAGATGACGACAGGCACCGTCATCAGCAACGAAAACGGGTTGGTGAGACCGCCGGTCATGTAGAGCAATCCGGCGAGTTGCAGGCTGTCGAAGGTGAGGATGCCGAAGGCGGCCAGCGGATTCAGCCGATGGGTGGCGGGATAGCGGAAGGCCAGGAACAGGTTGAGCCAGGCCGAGCTGGCGATCAGCGCAAAGCACAGGCTGACCGGCAGCGGGAATTCGAGCCAATAGGCGACGACCACGACCGCCATGCTCTGGCCGACGATGGCCAGCCAGCGCAGGCGGATCAGCGTGTTGAGACGGAGCCTGTGGCTGTGCTGGAGATCGGGTGCGCGCGTCAGAGATTTCATCAGCGCTATATGCGCTGCAAGGCCCCCTCCGCGCCAGAGCTAAGTGCCGCGCGGCTTGGCCCGGCTGGTGGCCTGCGCTTCCAACGGGTTTTCGGGCCAGACATGCCGGGGGTAGCGGCCGCGCATGTCGGAGCGCACATCGGCCCAGGAACCGCGCCAGAAACCGGGCAGGTCGCGCGTCGTCTGGATCGGGCGATGGGCCGGCGACAAAAGCTCGAGCGTCAGCGGCACGGTGCCGCCGGCGATCGACGGGTGCCTGTCCATGCCGAACAGCTCCTGGACGCGCACGGCCAGAACCGGCCATTCGCCATCGTAGCGGATCGGCACATGGCTGCCGGAAGGTGCGGTGAAATGGGTCGGTGCGAGCGAGGCGATCCTGCGCTGGAGATCGTGCGGCACGAGCGACATCAAGGCATCATGGAGCACGCCCGACCCGATGCGGGCAAAGGAGGCCTCGCCGCGCAGGAAAGGCAGCAGCCAGTCTTCCAAACGTGCCAGCAGCGCCTCGTCGGACATGTCGGGCCAGGGGTCGCCAAGGCCGCGATGCAGCCATGTGAGACGCTGACGCAGGGTCTCGGCCTCCTTGCCCCAGTCGAGCAGGCCGAGCCCATGGGCGCGGAGCGCCTCAAGGATGGCAAGATCAGCATCCTCGCCTTTCGGCGCAGGCAGCATGCGCTCGGACAATATCACGGCGCCGAGGCGCACGGTCTCGCGGACGCGGACCGAGCGCTTTTCCCTGTCGAAGCTCGCCTCGCTTTTGCGTTCGAGATGCGATGCGAGGATGGCGCGGATGTCTGCCTCGGAAACCGCGGCAGCAGACGCGATGCGGGCGTTCTGCGCTTTGCCCTGGAGGTCGGCGACGACGAGATATTGCTCGCCGGCCAGCGGATCAGCGGCATCGACTGACGCACCGCTGCCATTGGCGAGCACGAAGCGACCACGCTCGCCGCGCGCCTTGGCGACACGGTCGGGCCAGGCATAGAGGAGAAGAGTGCCGGGGGTGGCCACTTCCGTTGTCGCGGGACCTCGCACAGCTTCGCGCTCGACCTGCCGGGCCAGCCGCTCGGCCAACTGCCGGGCGGCATTGGCGCGCGGCGAACGCTCTGAACGGAAACGAGAAAGACGGCGTTCGAGATCGGCGCTGTCGCCGCCGAGGCCGCGTTCGGTCATCAGTACGGCGAGCTGGGCTGCTTCCTGTCCGGAGCCCTGGCGCCCGGCCTCGGCGACCATGTGGGCAAGGCGCACGGGCAGAGCCAGCTTGCGCATCGCCTGGCCCGATGCGGTCAGGCGGCCATCGGCGTCGATGGCGTCCAGCTCGCGCAGCAGGGTGCGGGCCTCGGCCAGGGCCGGTGCGGGCGGCGGATCGAGAAAGGCGAGCGTGATGGGCTCGGCGACCCCGAACGCGGCACAGTCGAGCACGAAACCGGAGAGATCGGCCTCAAGGATCTCGGGCGGAGAGAAGGCCGGCAACGCCGCCGTCTGTTCGGCGCGCCACAGGCGGATGGCGATGCCGGGGCTGGTGCGACCGGCACGGCCGGCGCGCTGGTCGGCGGCGGCGCGCGAGGCGCGCACCGTCTCCAGCCGGGTCAGGCCGCTCGACGGCTCGTATCTAGGCAGGCGCGACAGGCCGGAATCGATGACGACGCGAACACCGTCGATGGTGATGGAGGTTTCGGCGATGGCGGTCGCCAGCACCACCTTGCGACGGCCTTGCGGCGCTGGCCGGATCGCCGCGTCCTGCGCCTTGCCATCGAGCTGGCCATAGAGGGGGACGACGTCGACGTCCGCTGCGACGCGACCCTCGAGGCGTTCGGCAGTGCGCTCGATCTCGCGCTGACCGGGCAGGAAGGCGAGCACGCTGCCCTGTTCATCGGCAAGGGCAGCGCGGATGGCCCTGGCCATGGCATCCTCGATGGCCACGCCCGCCGGGCGCTCGTCGTAGCGGATGTCGACCGGAAAGCTGCGGCCCTCGCTCTCGATAACGGGGGCGCCATCGAGCAGGCTTGAAACGCGCGCACCGTCGAGCGTCGCCGACATGACGATGAGCCTAAGGTCGGGGCGCAGCGCGCCCTGCACGTCGAGCGCAAGAGCCAGGCCGAAATCGCCATCGAGCGAGCGCTCGTGGAACTCGTCGAACAGAACCGCGGCGACGCCAGGAAGTTCGGGATCGTCGAGGATCATGCGGGCAAGAACGCCCTCGGTGACGACGAGGATTTTCGTCCGCGCGCTGACCTTGTTTTCCATGCGCATGGCGTAGCCGACGACCCCGCCCGGCTCTTCGCCCAGCAGCGAGGCCATGCGGCGGGCGGCGGCGCGGGCAGCAAGCCGGCGCGGCTCAAGCAGCACGATCCTGCCATCGCCGCGCCAGGCGGCATCGAGCAGCGCCAGCGGCACCAGCGTCGTCTTGCCGGCGCCGGGCGGTGCGACCAGCACGGCGCTGTTGCCCGCCGAAAGCGCTTCGGCGAGTTGCGGCAGCACCGCCGTTACCGGCAGGTCGGGAAGCTTGGTCATCAGCAGTCGTTCCGGCGCATTCAGCCGCACAGGCGGTCGGGCCGCAATATCAGCGGAAGTGGGCTTGAGGCAACATCGCGCCGGTGGCACCCGCCTTGCCCGCTGTTCGGGCCAAGCGCGGAAGGTGCCGATCACAACAGCGAGAGCCGTGCCGTATCAGGCGTCCGCGCCACAATCGCGGCGCTGTCGGCTGCTTGGATAGCGTCCGCTCTAACGCAATCGTGGGTGTAGCGATGAATAGGCTGATGCTTGTTGGAACGCTCGCGGCCGGATTGGCGATGCCAATGTCACAGGCCGGAGCTGTTGGCTGTATCACGGGCGGGATAGCCGGCGGCGTGGCCGGCCATTACGCGGGGCACCACGGCGTGCTTGGCGCCATGGGCGGATGCGTAGCCGGGCATGAGCTGCACAAGAAGCAGAAAGCCCAGCGCAAGCTGCAAAAGCAGCAGAGCATGCAACAGCAACCGGCCACAGTTCCGGCACAGACGCCGCAGCAAGCGCAATAGGCGAACTCACGCCAGGTTGAGAGCCACCGCTGGCTCAGGACCGGCGCAGCGCCGAAGCCGGCCGCCTCCAGCAGGATACGGCCGGAAATCGTTCAGGCGACGCCTGTCAGGCTGCGCTCTTGCCGCGCGGCTTCTTAACCTTCGCCGCCTGGTTTTTCAGTTCGACGTCGTTGAGCAAGGCGCAGGCGATCGATGCCTCCGGCTTGGTCAGGCCGATGAGCGGGGCGAAGCCGAGCATGGCAGGCTCCTCGGTCTTGTTGTCCCACACCGTCCAGAGATCGGACGGGTCCAGGACCAGTTCGTAACGCTTCTCCATCATACGCCTCCTCGCGAATCATGAGTGGTCGGGCATGAATCGGTGTGAACGGCGCTGGTGAAGGAAAGATAAGTATTAACAATAAGATAAGATTAAAATTGGAACGGCCTCCACCCTTCGGCGGGGGCCGCGGGCAAAGCCGGCGGCACGGATTTGTTCAAAGGAATTCCTAGAAACTGACGTTCAGGCAAAACGCATATTCCGCGCCACCGCCGATGGCTGCTGCCCACCTTCCGCCTCTGTTTGCGCTCATGCCTAAACCCGAAGCCCTTTGCCGGCTCCTGCATGAAACGGCAAAAACGCCGAAGGCGATGGAGCATCCATGCCTGAAGAGATCGAAGTCGACACCGACAAATTGCACGAAGCGATCCACGAGGAAGTGGAGCGGGAGGGTGGAACGCTGCTGCGCACGATCGCTCTGACGACGGCGTTGTTTGCAGCGTTGGCGGCGGTGGCATCGCTGCTTGCCGGCAGCACGGTCAACGAGGCACTCGCCCTCAAGACCGAAGCGACGCAGCTGCAGGCGCAGGCGTCCGACCAATGGGCCTATTACCAGGCAAAAGGCATCAAGGCTGTTGTCCTGGAGTCCCAGAAGGGGCTGCTGGCCGACAAATCCATGTCGCCTCAAATCGACAAGGACATCGCGCGCTACAAGAACGAACAACAGGACGCGCAGACGAAAGCCAAGGAATTCGAGCGCCAGCGCGACGAGCGGAACGCGGAGGCCGATCTCCTGATCCACAAGCACCATTACTTCGCCTATTCGGTGGCGCTGCTTCAGGTGGCGATCGCGCTGGGTGCGGTTGCCGCACTGACGCGCAAGCGCCTCGCATGGCTCGGTTCGACCGCGCTTGGCCTTATCGGCGCGGGCATTTTCCTGTGGGCGATGCTTGCCGGCTGAGGCAACGTGGCGGGATGATCACTCGCCCTACCTCACGTCCACCCATTTCTTCTCGGCAAAGGACTGTGCCATCGCGTGCACCGTGCGCTCGATCTCCAGCCCCTCGTCGAAGTCGATGACGTGCGCCGGCTGGCCTGCGATGCGGGCGATCAGTTCGCGGCATTCGATGGTCTTGAGGTCGTTGAAGCCGAGACCGTGGCCTGGGGCGGGGATGAACTTGCCGTAGGGCTCGTGCACCGGGGCGGCGAGGATGGTGCGGTAGCCCTGCTCGGTCGGGCGGTCCGAGGTGACGTAGAGCTGGATCTCGTTGAAGCGTTCCTGGTCGAAGACGATGGAGCCCTTGGAGCCGAAGATCTGCACCTGGATGCGGCCCTTGCGGCCCCAGGCGGAACGGTTGACCAGCAGCGTGCCGGAGACGCCGTTTTCGAGATGGATGAGGCTGGAGGCGATGTCGTAGGTCTCGACGGCGCGGCGGCCGCCGCCTGACACTTGGCGGTCGGGATAGGGTTTGGCCATGTCGCACATGACGCTTCCGACGCGGCCGAACAGGGCCGAAATCAGCGACAGCGGATGGACGGCGAAATCGTCGAGGGCGCCATAACCTGATTTTGCCTCGTGCTTCCAGAAGAACGGCGCGTCGGGGTCGGCCATGAAATCCTCGTCCATCTCGAGACGGAGATGGTTGACGTCGCCGATGATCTTTTCGTCGAGCAGCTGCCTGATGTGGCGGATGGCCGGGCTCTGGATGTAGTTGTAGCCGAGCACGGCAACCTTGCCGGACTTGCGCGCGGCAACCGCCATGGCCTCGGCCTCGGCAAGCGTCGGCGCCATTGGCTTTTCGCACCACAGGTGCTTGCCGGCCTCGAGGATGGCGATGGCCATCTCCGGGTGGAACTGGTTGGGCGTGGTCAGCGAGACGACATCGACTTCGGGATCGGCAATGACGGCGCGCCAATCGCCAGAGGCCTTTTCAAAGCCGAGCTCGGAGGCGCGTTGGGCGGCAAGGTCGGCATTGGCCTCGCCGAGATGGACGAGCCTGACCTTGTCGACGTCGCCGAACACCGTGCGCACCGAATTCCACGCCAGCGCATGGCACTTGCCCATGAAGCCGGTTCCGATAAGCCCTACGCCTGTCACTTCACGCTCTCCCGGTTTATAGAGCTTCGCATTCCGTCGGAATGAGGCTCAAACTTCTTGCCGGAGCATGATCTTGTCCAAAAATCGGTTCCCACTTTTTTGGATCATGCCCATTGCGGACTGAATAGTCGAATTTTGGCGAAAATGGAACATACAGTTCATTTTATTTGGACAGCCGGTCGCCCCGGCGCTATTGTGGACCAGGCGGAGGCGGAATGGACGACATGGCGGACACGGTTTCGGAGGCACTGCCGCGCGATTTCGAGGCACTGAGGGCGCTGATCCTCGACCGCCGCGAGAGCCTGCCCAAGCGCATCGCCCAGGTGGCGGCCTATGCACTCGACAATCCCGACGAGATCGCCTTCGGCACCGCCGCCAGCATCGCCACGTCGGCCGGCGTGCAGCCGTCGACCCTGATCCGCTTCGCCCAGCATCTCGGCTATGACGGCTTCACCAGCCTGCAGCAGGTTTTTCGCGAGCGACTGAGGGAACGGACGACCTCCTATGAGGAGCGGCTGACCGTCGTGCGCGGCGACGCGGACGACGGAACCAGCAACCGCCGCATCGTCGACGGCTTTTTGGCCGCGGCCAGCAAGTCGATCGACGTGATGTCGCGAAACATCGACGACGAGACGCTGGACCGCGCCGTCGATCTGCTCAACGGCGCCGACACCATCTACATCCTGGCGCGCCGCCGCTCCTATCCCGTTGCCAGCTACATCGCCTATGCGCTGGGCAAGCTCGGCGTGCGCAGCCAGCTTATCGAATCCGCCTCGGGCCTGAGCCCCGAGATCATCTCGTTCGCCACATCAAGGGACGCCGTCATCGCCATCAGCTTCTCGCCTTATGCCTCGGCGACTGTCGAGGAGGCACGGGTGCTGTCGGCCAATGGCGTGCCCGTGGTGGCGATCACCGACAGCGCGTTTTCGCCCTTGGCGCAATTCGCCAGGGTGTGGTTCGAGGTGGCCGAGGCTGATTTCGGCGGTTTCCGCTCGCTTGCCGCAACCATGGCGCTGGCGATGGGCCTGACGGTGGGCGTGGCCGAGCTCAGGCGCGGCCGCAAGGGCAAGAAGTCGGCAATTTCAAAAGACTGAGCGTCCGCTGCGCTGCGCCCAGCGCATGGCAGATGCCCGCTGTTGTCATGCCAGAGGGCTGCTTGGGCGAAAAATAGTTGACGCAAGGGCGATAGTGGCTCAATCCCACTGTTAGCCATCTATTGTATGAGAGAGCCCCCATGCCTGCATATCGTTCGCGCACCACCACCCACGGCCGCAACATGGCGGGTGCCCGTGGCCTTTGGCGCGCCACCGGCATGAAAGACACCGATTTCGGCAAGCCGATCATTGCGGTGGTAAACTCCTTCACTCAGTTCGTGCCGGGTCACGTGCACCTCAAGGACCTCGGCCAGCTCGTCGCCCGCGAGATCGAGGCGGCCGGCGGCGTGGCCAAGGAATTCAACACCATCGCCGTCGACGACGGCATCGCCATGGGCCATGACGGCATGCTCTATTCGCTGCCGAGCCGCGAGATCATCGCCGACAGCGTCGAATACATGGTCAACGCGCATTGCGCCGACGCCATGGTCTGCATCTCCAATTGCGACAAGATCACGCCGGGCATGCTGATGGCCGCGATGCGCCTCAACATCCCGGCGGTCTTCGTCTCCGGCGGCCCGATGGAGGCCGGCAAGGTGGTGCTCGCCGGCAAGAACGTGGCGCTCGACCTGGTCGACGCCATGGTCGCCGCCGCCGACGACAAGGTTTCGGACGAGGACGTCAAGATCATCGAGCGCTCGGCCTGCCCGACCTGCGGCTCGTGCTCGGGCATGTTCACCGCCAATTCGATGAACTGCCTGACCGAGGCGCTTGGCCTGTCGCTGCCCGGCAACGGCTCGACGCTGGCGACGCATGCCGACCGCAAGCGCTTGTTTGTCGAGGCCGGCCACCTGATCGTCGATCTCGCCCAACGCTATTACGAGCAGAACGACGAGAGCGTGCTGCCGCGTTCGATCGCTTCCAAGGGCGCCTTCGAGAACGCCATGGCGCTCGATATCGCCATGGGCGGCTCGACCAACACCGTGCTGCATATCCTGGCTTCGGCCCATGAAGGCGAGATCGACTTCGATCAGGACGATATCGACGTGCTGTCACGCAAGGTGCCGGTCCTGTGCAAGGTGGCGCCGGCCAAGTCCGACGTGCACATGGAAGACGTGCATCGCGCCGGCGGCATCTTCTCGATCCTCGGCCAGCTCGACAAGGCCGGCCTGCTCAACCGCGACCTGCCGACCGTGCACACCGCAAGCATCGGCGAGGCCATCGATCACTGGGACATCTCCAGGACCAAGAGCCAGGCGGTGCGCGACTTCTTCCTCGCCGCCCCTGGTGGCGTGCCGACGCAGGTTGCCTTCAGCCAGGACCGCCGCTGGGACGAGCTCGACCTCGACCGCGAGAAAGGCGTCATCCGCTCGGCTGAGCATGCCTTCTCCAAGGATGGCGGCCTTGCCGTACTCAAGGGCAACATCGCGCTTGATGGGTGCGTGGTGAAGACCGCCGGCGTCGACGAGTCGATCCTGAAGTTCTCGGGCCCTGCCCGCGTGTTCGAAAGCCAGGACGCCTCGGTCAAGGCGATCCTCGCCAACGAGATCAAGGCCGGCGACGTGGTGGTGATCCGCTACGAGGGGCCGAAGGGCGGCCCCGGCATGCAGGAAATGCTCTACCCGACCAGCTACCTCAAGTCGAAGGGCCTGGGCAAAGCCTGCGCGCTCCTGACCGACGGCCGCTTCTCGGGCGGCACATCAGGCCTGTCGATCGGCCACGTTTCGCCCGAGGCGGCGAATGGCGGCACGATCGGTCTGGTGCAAGAGGGCGACATGATCGACATCGACATCCCCAACCGCACCATCAGCCTGCGCGTCGACGAAGCGACGCTCGCCGCCCGCCGCGCCGGGCAGGACGCCAAGGGCTGGAAGCCTGCGGAAGTGCGCAAGCGCAAGGTGACCAAGGCGCTGAAGGCCTATGCGGCGTTCGCCACCTCGGCCGACCGGGGTGCGGTGCGCGACCTCGGCGACTTCGAATAGGTTCAGCACGGACGACCAAAGCAAAGGGCCCGCATCGCGGGCCCTTTTTCGTTTGGCAGGCGACTACGCTGACCGCTGACTTCATGAAATTCGTTCTTCGGCATCGATGGGGAAATGCAATCTCGTCTTCATTCGCCCCGCCCCCTCGGACAACGTCGGCTTGTGTCACCCGCTGCACCATCGAATCTGAGCTGCAGAACGATGACGGATGTGGGCATCAAGAAGCGCCGCACGGATTGGTGGTGCAAGTTGCTGGGTGAGAATTTACAGCCGCTGACGATGCGTTAGGCCCTGAAGCATACTGCAATCTACTCTCCCATTTGCTAATGGGATTCGTAGCTAGTGGCGGGAGATAGCCAGATGAACGGTTGGGGAATGTGGCTCTTCGGCTTCGTGGTTGTAGTGGCGCTAAACCTAATCGCGAACATGATGGCACAAAAGCTCCATCCAACATTGTCCGGCGACAGCTTCGGGCGAAGAGTTAGCTATCGTGTAGTTTTCGCTTTCTCGATGTTGGTACTAATCGGGATTTGTCTGTTGATCCTGTTTGCCCTCGATTTCGCCGGATATCGGCTGTAGTCATGCCGCACACCGCGCCTTCCAAGCCACGTCGGCACCTGCCGGAGATATCGGTGACATGTTGGTGATGACACTCGCGGCACCGTCAATGACGAGCGTGTCGACATCATCGTGATAAAGATTGGACGATCAGCAGGCCGTTCTTGATCGTTGACTACAGCGCCCCGGCCATGGCGGCGTTGATCCAGCTCCATTCCTCGCTGATCGTGTCCGGCTGGCGGTCGCCCCTGAGAATGCGGAGCAGCTCGTAGTAGCGCGCCGAACGTCCGTGGTACTTGCGATACTGGTTGTCGTGCCACTCCAGGAACGCTTTGTCGGGCGTCCGGTTCATGGCCTTGGCCGAACTGACCAGCCAGTCGCGGGCGATCGCCTTGCCGGTTTCGGACTCCGGTTTCTCGCCCTTGTCGATGGCCTCGCGGACACGGGCGAAGGTGGCGTTGGAAGCCTCGGCATAGGCTGCAGGGTCGAACGCGCCGTCCCACATCGACGACATGCTGTTGCGCAGCTCCATGGCGTATTCCTTGTCCGAGACGAACGCCATGATCTCGGTCCAGGCATCGACCTGCTCCGGTGTGGGGTCATCTGGCAGGTCGGGCGTCGAAGCGTCGATCATCTGCTTCTTCCATTCCGGGGAGACATTGGCTTTCGAAGCCACGTCTTCGAAGAATCGTTCGATGGCGGTGCGGAATTCAGTCTGGGAGAGCTTTGTCACGGTCCATATTCTCCTGAGGTCGTCTGTTGTCGGGTCGGGGACCCGGATGGCCGCCCTGAGGGCGGCGGCGACACGGCGCTTGGACTTGATTTCCGCCTCGAGCGCCTTGAGCCTCAGCTCCAGCACGGCCGAGATGGCGAGGCGGTTCGACAGGATGTTGCCGATTTCGGCGAGGCTCACGCCGGCATCGCGCAAAGCGAGGATGAGGCCGAGCCGTTCGAGGTCTGCTGCCGAGTACATTCGGTAGCCGCTCTCCGCCCTGACCGTCGGCGGCAACAGCCCCCGGTCGGAATAGAAACGGAGCTTGCGAACGGTGATGCCGCTCAGCTTCGAAAGCTCGCCGATGGTGTAGATCCTGTCGTCCATGACGACCCCTTGTAGGTGCTCCACCAGGTGGAGAGTCAACAAGGCGTGACGGCGAAATCGCTTTGCCGTCGAATGGGAACTTGCCCGGCACTTTCGGAATTTCCTTCTCAGGCATCGACCGCAAACGAAATCGCTTGCCTTTGTTCGCCAGGGCCCCCGCCGGTAAATGCGGCCAGTGAGGACCGGCGGATGAACCGACCGGCCAGATGCGATATGTCCCGGCAACCTGCACGAGGGAGACGCCGCCATGAGCCGCCTGCACCCGCCCTTCAGGTCTGTGCTCGATTTGATTGGCAACACGCCGGTCGTCGAGCTCAAGCGTTTCGACACCGGCCTGTGCCGGCTGTTCATCAAGCTGGAGAGCCAGAACCCCGGCGGCTCGATCAAGGACCGCATCGCACTGTCGATGATCGCAGCGGCCGAGCGTGACGGCAGGCTGAAGCCCGGCGGCACCATCGTCGAGGCGACGGCCGGCAACACCGGGCTCGGCCTGGCGCAGGTGGGCATCCCCAAGGGCTACCGCATCATCCTCGTGGTGCCCGACAAAATGAGCCGCGAGAAGATCCAGCACCTCAGGGCGCTCGGCGCCGAGGTGAGGCTGACGCGTTCGGACGTCGGCAAGGGCAACCCCGAATATTACCAGGACATGGCCGAGAAGATCGCAGCCGAAATCCCCGGCTCTTTCTATGTCAACCAGTTCGCCAACGCGGCCAACCCCGAGGCACATGAGACGACCACCGGTCCCGAAATCTGGGACCAGCTCAAGGGCGACGTCGATGCCGTGGTGGTGGGCGTGGGCTCAGGCGGCACGCTGACCGGGCTCGGGCGGTTCTTCGCCAGGGTATCGCCCAAGACCGAAATGGTGCTGGCCGATCCAGTCGGCTCGGTGCTGGCGCCGCTGGTCAAGACCGGCAAGATGGAAGAGGCCGGCAGCTGGACGGTGGAAGGCATCGGCGAGGACTTCGTGCCGCCGAACTGCGATCTGTCGCTGGTGAAAAAGGCATTTTCGGTCAACGACAAGGCGAGCATGCTGGCGGTGCGCGACCTGCTCGCCAAGGAAGGCATTCTCGCCGGCTCGTCGTCGGGTACGCTGCTGTCGGCGGCGCTACGCTACTGCCGCGAGCAGAAGACGCCAAAACGCGTGGTGACCTTCGTCTGCGACAGCGGCAACAAGTACCTGTCAAAGGTTTTCGACGACTTCTGGCTGGCCGAACAGGGGCTGGACGAACGCGAACAGCATGGCGACCTGAGCGACCTCGTGGCGCGTTCGCATCGCGAGGGCGGCACGGTGTTCGTCGGCCCCGACGACAACCTGCTCACCGCCTATGGCCGGATGCGGCGCGGGGACGTGTCGCAGCTGCCGGTGCTGGACCAGGGCAAGCTTGTCGGCATCATTGACGAGGGCGACATCCTGTCCAAGGTGGAAGGCCCTTATGACGGACGCTGGGAGCGCTTCAACGCCCCTGTTGCGACCGCCATGGCGAGAGAGCTGCATACGCTGCAGTCAAGCCAGACGCTCGACGCGCTGCTGCCGATCTTCGACCGCAACGAAGTGGCGATCATCTTCGATGGCGAGGAATTTGTCGGGCTGATCACCCGGGTCGATCTCATCAACCACCTAAGGCGGGCAAGATGACCACGCAGAAGAACCGACTGGCATTTTCGACGCGCACCATCCATGGCGGCCAGAGCCATGATCCGACGACCGGCGCCGTGATGGTGCCGATCTACGCCACCTCGACCTATGGCCAGCAGAGCCCGGGCGTACACAAGGGGTTTGAATACGCCCGCAGCCAGAACCCGACGCGCTTTGCCTTCGAGCGCGCCATCGCCGACCTTGAAAGCGGCTCCGCCGGCTTCGCCTTCGCCTCCGGACTGGCGGCCATCGGCACGGTGTTCGAGCTGCTCGACTCCGACGCGCATATCGTTGCCACCGACGACATCTATGGCGGCACGTTCCGCCTGCTCGAACGGGTGCGCAAGCGGACCGCCGGGCTGCAGGTGACTTTCGTCGACTTCACCGACCTCGCCGCCGTCGAAGCGGCGATCCGGCCTGAGACGAAGATGCTGTGGGTCGAGACGCCGACCAACCCGCTGCTGCGTGTCGTCGACCTCGAGGGCGTCGCCGCGCTCGCCAAGCGCAAGGGCGTGCTGTCGGTCGCCGACAACACCTTCTGCAGCCCCTATCTGCAGCGACCCCTGGAACTCGGCATCGACATCGTCGTGCATTCGACCACCAAATACCTCAACGGCCATTCAGACATGGTCGGCGGCTGCGTGGTGGTGGGCGACAACAAGGGGCTCGGCGACCAGCTGAAGTTTTTGCAGAACGCCATCGGCGCGATCTCGGGACCGTTCGACAGCTTTTTGGCGCTGCGCGGCCTCAAGACCCTGGCGCTGCGTATGGAACGGCATTCAGCCAACGGAGAAAAAATCGCGCGCTGGCTGGAAGGGCGCAAGGACGTGACGCGGGTGATCTATCCCGGCCTCGAAAGCCATCCGCAGCATGCCATCGCCAAGGCGCAGATGTCTGCCTTCGGCGGGATGATTACCGCCGTTCTGGACCGCGATCTCGCCGGGACAAAACGTTTCCTCGAGCGGACGCAGCTGTTCACGCTGGCGGAAAGCCTTGGCGGCGTCGAAAGCCTGATCGAGCACCCGGCGCTGATGACGCACGGGTCGATCCCCGCGGAAAAACGCGCCGAGATCGGCATCTCGGATTCGCTGGTACGGCTTTCGGCTGGCATCGAGGACGGGGACGATCTGATAGCCGACCTGGAGCAGGCGCTGGCGGGGTGATTTTTCCCCCGCCCTATTCTGGATAGCCAGAGCTACCCCTCACCCTCCCCCCGCAATCGGGGGCGAGGGACATCAGCGTCGAGCCTTTGCGACGTTGAAGCTATTCTGGGAGCCCGGAAGGACGATCCTGCTTCTCCCGTATTGCGGGTAGAAGGTCCGGCAGGAAATGAGGAGCAGCACCGCGGGACCCATACCAAGGATGGACAACGCTGCGCCTCGCGCGCCCTCACCTCAGCCGCTCTCGAACCCCACCAGAAACTTGCTGAGCAGCGGGTCGAGCACAGCCCGCTCCTCCCTTGTCAGCATCTCGACGATGCGCGTCTGCGTCGCGACATGGTCAGTGACCGCTGCGTCAATGGTGGCAAAGCCCTTGTCGGTGAGCGAGACGATGAAGCTGCGGCGGTCGTCGGGATTGAGGCGGCGCTCGACGAGGCCTGCCTTTTCCAGCTGGTCGACACGGTTGGTCATGGTCCCGGAGGTGATCATCATGGTCGCGGAAAGATCGCCGGGCGACAGCGCATAGGGCGGCCCCGACCGGCGCAGCGTCGCCAGGACGTCGAAGCTGGCGAAGTTCAGTCCGTGCGCAGCAAAGGTCTTGTCCATCTCGCGGCCGAGATGCTGCGACACCCGGTTCAGCCGGCCGATGAGGCCCATCGGCGCGACGTCGAGGTCGGGCCGTTCGCGGTTCCACTGGGCAAGAATGTCGTCAACGCGATCCATGGCCAAGCTTTCGGAAAAAATTCTCTTGACGTCAAGAGAACAGATACTACCTTGATCTCAAGATTATTGATATGGAGATAATTCCGTGTCCCGCAACACCGACCTGCTGTTGACCGCTCTTGCGCCCGCCATCTGGGGCAGCACCTATCTGGTCACCACCGAGTTCCTGCCATCAGGCTACCCGCTGACGGTGGCGATGCTGCGGGCGCTTCCCGCCGGCCTGCTGCTGTTGCTGCTGGTCCGGCAGTTGCCACAAGGCATCTGGTGGGCGCGCGTGATGGTGCTCGGCGCGCTCAACTTCTCGATCTTCTGGTGGCTGTTGTTCGTCGCGGCCTACAGGCTGCCCGGCGGTGTGGCCGCAACCGTCGGCGCGATCCAGCCGCTGATCGTGCTGCTGCTCGCCCGCGCCCTGCTCGGCTCGCCGATCAGGCCGCTGGCCATCGTCGCGGCACTGGCCGGCATGGCGGGCGTGGCGTTGCTGATCCTGACACCGCATGCGGCACTTGATCCAATTGGCATCGCGGCCGGCCTCGCCGGCGCCGTGTCGATGGCCGCAGGCACCGTGCTCAGCCGCCGCTGGCAGCCGCCGGTGTCGCCGCTGACCTTCACAGCATGGCAGCTGACCGCAGGCGGCCTGCTGCTGCTGCCTGTCGCCCTGCTGCAGGAGCCGGCGCTGCCTTCGCTTTCGACGGCCAACCTGCTCGGCCTCGCCTGGCTCGGCCTGATCGGTGCAGCGCTGACCTACATCCTGTGGTTCCGCGGCATCTCGAAGCTCGAGCCTTCAGTCGTGTCCCCGCTCGGCTTCCTCAGCCCGATGACCGCCGTGATTCTCGGCTGGTCGGTGCTCGGCCAGTCGCTGAGTGCTGCGCAGATCCTCGGCATGGCCGTGGTGCTCGGCAGCGTCTGGCTCAGCCAGCGCGCCCAGCAGACCAAGCCGGCAATGGTGAAGCCGGCGACAAGCTGAAGAACGAAGGCCAGCGCCGCTGTTCAACGGCCGGCGATGCCGTCGCCGATCCGTTCAGGAGACAGCTGGGTCCCCCTCAGCGGGCGCGGCTTGAGATGGCTGAGCAACGCATCGATGAAGACGCGCGTCTTGCGCGGCATGAGCTGCCTGCTCGGGAAGACGGCACGGACCATCGCAGGAGGCAGGCGCCATTCGGGCAGGATACGGATGAGTTCGCCGCTGGCGAGATAGGGCCGCGCGAAAAGGTCCGGCATCGCGGTGATACCTGCGCCCGACCGCGCCAGGCGAAACAACAGTTCGTAGGAATTCGCCGAGACCCGCCGTCCCGACATGTCGACATGGACCGACAGGGCATCCCTGTTCAACACCCAGTTCACCGGAAGACCGTCGGCGAGCAGCACGAGGACGTCGTGGCGCGCCAGTGCCTCGGGCGCGTCGGGTTCGCCGGCATGGCTGGTGTAAAGCGGCGAGGCGTAGAGACCGATGCCGAGGTCGACCAGATGCCGGGTGGTCAACTGAAGGTCCTGGGTTTCGCCGCCGATACGGATGGCGAGGTCGAAGCCGTCGCCGATCACATCGACATAGCGAGGCGACAGGTCGAGCTCCAGTTGGATTTCGCTGTAGGCCTTGCTGAAATCGGTCAGCATCGGCGCCAGCGAGATTGCAGCGAGGTCACCGGGGACGGACACGCGCAGCCGTCCCGAAGGAACCACCTGCCGGTGCTCGGCGACCGCCAAGACGGCATCGACCTCGTGGATGATCTGTTCAGCCGGGATCAAGATACGCTGGCCCATCTCGGTCAGGAAGTTGCGGCGCGTGGTGCGCTGGAGCAAGCGCTCGCCTAGCTGACTTTCGAGAACGGAGATGCGCCGGGACACGGTCGACTTCGGCAGGCCGAGCCGTTCGGCCGCGGTGCTGAAACTGCCAGTCTCGGCAACACGCGCAAAAATCATCAGATCGAATGGATCAAGTGCGGTCGGCATGACTGGCCTTGAATTGTTTCAAGTATGAAACAATCAAACCCATTCCCGACAATAGCGCAACAACGAGATTGGCGATTAGCTGGCTTGGTGAACTACATTGATCATCGGGTGCAGACGACGTGACTGTTTCAGCCAAAAACCTCATCGACAAGGCGGTCGTGTGGGAAAGCGCAGTGGGCTGGACACCCGAATGCCTCGATGAAGGCCCGGACATGCTTGTCCGCTACCGCGATGCGGGGTTCTCCTTCCTCTCCCTGACCATCGGCGCGGATTGGGACAGGCCGGAGCCCACGCTCCGCCACCTCTCGCAGCAGCGGCGATGGTTCGAGCAGCGCGCCCACGACTACCAGCTCATCGAATCCGTCGCCGATATTCGCGCCGCCAAGCAGGCGGGCAAGATGGCGATCGGGCTACATCTGCAGGGCGCCGGCCCAGCCGCCCACGAACCGGCAATGATCGACAGCTGGTACAGGCTCGGCATCCGCTGGATGATCGTGGCCTACAATACACGCAACCCGCTCGGCGACGGCTGCCACGAGCCCTCGGATGCCGGCCTGTCGATGCTTGGCCGCGCCTTCGTGACCGAGGCCAACCGCGTCGGCATGATGCTCGACGCAAGCCACGCCGGCATCAACACGTCGCTCGACATCATCGAACTGTCGGAAAAGCCGGTGGTGTTCTCCCATTCGAGCGTCCGCGCGTTGAAGAACCACGAGCGCAACATCGACGACGTCCAGATCAAGGCGCTTGCCCGGCGCGGCGGCGTGGTCGGCATCAACTCCATCGGCGCCTTCCTGACCGACGACAACCGTTCGGACGTTCCGGCACTGATGCGGCATATCGATTACGTTGCCCAGCTCGTCGGGCCCGAGCATGTCGGCCTCGGCCTCGACACCGTCTTCTACCAGCCCTTCATGACCAAGCTCTACGACTCCGGTCCGATGATGGCGTTGCGCGGCTATCCGCGCCCGCCCTGGGCCGACGTCAAGCCGGAGGTGTTGCCCGAGCTCGTCGAAGCGCTGGAGCGCCATGGCTATTCGGAAGCCGCCATCCTTGGCGTGCTGGGCGAGAATTTCCTGCGGGTCGCCGAACAGAACTGGCGTCCGTCCACCGTGTAGAACCCAACCTAAGGAGCGCGTCGTGAAATTGATGAAGTGGCTGCTCGCGGCAGCCTTGGTCACCGCCGGGCATGGTCTTGCCCATGCCGACCCGAAACTGGTCGAAATCGCCAGCTTCGGCGAACACCCCGCGCTCAATCAGGTCGCCGACGGCTTCAAGGCCCGGATGACGGAACTGGGCTATGTCGAAGGCAAGGACGTCACTTACGGTTTCCAGCACGCCAATTTCGACCGCAGCCTCGTCCCTCAGATCCTGCAGCAGGTGGAGGCCAAGCATCCGGCGCTGATCCTGGCCATCACCACCGGGCTCAACCAGGCGGCGGTGCGCGGCATCACCGACAAATCGATCCCGGTGGTGTTCGGCGCAGTCGTCGACCCTGTCGTGGCAGGCATCGTGCCGGATTGGCAGCACGGTTCGGCCTGGAGCACCGGCGCATCCATGCTGCCCGATTTCGATGCCTCTTTCGACTACCTGAAGAAGGTGCTGCCGGGCGTCAAGAAAGTCGGAACCCTGTTCAATCCGGGTGAAGACAACGACGCCTCCAACATGGAGCTGATCCACAAGGCGGCGGCAAAGGCCGGCATCGAGGTGGTCGGCGTGCCCGTCGACAATCCCAACGACCTGCCCCAGCGTGTCCAGACCTTCGCCGGACAGGTCGATGCCATCTTCCTCATCCAGTCCAACGTCGTGCAGACTTCGGTGCCGGTCGTGGCGCAGGTGGCGCAGCGGATCAAGCTGCCGCTGTTCAATTCGGTCTACGCCCCAGACCTCAAGGACCAGCTCGCCGGCTTCCACGCCATTTCCTATCGCAAGAACGGCGAGCATGCGGCCGATATCGCCGACCGGATCCTCAAGGGCGAGAAGCCGGCCGACATCGCGCCCTATGTCCCCAAGAGCGAAGACTTCGACGCCTATGTCAGCCCCAAGGGCCTCGCAGCCGTCGGCCTGACGGTCCCGGAAGCGCTCAAGGATAGCCCATGGCTCCTCAAGTAGCGGCGGTGGGCATGCCCCTGCTTGTCTGCGCGGGTCTGCGCAAAACCTTCAACGCGGGTCTCGCCGGAGCGCGACCCGCGCTCGACGGGGTGGACCTTGCGCTCAATCGCGGCGACTTCGTCGTGATCATCGGCTCGAACGGCGCCGGCAAGTCGACGCTGCTCAACACCATCGCGGGGGCAATCGAGCCGGACGGCGGCTCGATCACCCTCGACGGCCGCGATATCACCCGCCTTGCCGCACACAGACGGGCGGGCATGATCTCGCGCGTGTTCCAGGACCCGATGATCGGCACTGCCGCGGCGATGACGATCGAGGAAAACCTGGCCCTGGCCGAACAGCGCGGGCAACGCAGGGGTTTTGCGAGCCATCTCGACGGCGCCAGCCGCGACCGTTACCGGGCTCTGCTTGCCGGCCTGTCGCTCGGCATGGAGGGCCGCCTGTCAACCCCTGTAGCGCAGCTTTCGGGCGGCCAGCGCCAGGCCCTGTCCCTGATCATGGCTTCGCTGTCACGCCCGTCGCTGCTTTTGCTCGACGAGCACACGGCGGCACTCGACCCCCGCACCGCCGATCTGGTCATGGACATGACCCTTCGGATCGTCGCCGAACAGTCGCTCACCACCTTGATGGTAACCCACAACATGCGCCAGGCGATCGAGACCGGCAACCGGCTGGTGATGATGGACGCAGGTCGTGTCCGCGACGACATCGGCGGCACCGAAAAGGCAGCGCTGACGCCGGCCGATCTCGTCGAGAAATTCAGAATAGACAACGACCGCATGCTGCTCGGAACCTGACCAATGGACGTGATCCACGCCTATCTCAATCTCGTGCCGGTGACGCTGTCGCAGAGCCTCATCTATTCGTTCCTGGTGCTCGGCATCATGATCCCGTTCCGGCTGCTGAGCTTTCCGGACCTGACCAGCGAAGGCGCGTTCCCGCTCGGTGGCTGTGTCTGCGCGGCGCTGCTGATGGCCGGCTACCCGCCATTGCTTGCCACGCTGATAGCCATGCTCGCCGGGGTCGGCGCAGGTGCTGCGACCGCGCTTGTTCACCTGCGTTTCCGCATCAACTCGTTGCTTGCAGGCATCCTGGTCTTCACCGCGCTCTACAGTGTCAACATGCGCATCCTCGGCCGCTCGAACGTCGCTTTGTTCGGCGCCGACAACATCTTCATGCAGATCAACCCCGCCATCCTGACCGACATGCGGCTGCAGGTCATAACCTTCGCGGTGCTGATCGTGGCAACCCTTGTCGCGCTGCGCTGGTATCTTTCCACGCAGTCCGGGGCGGCGATGCGCGTCATCGGCATCAATCCTGATCTGGCGCCGTCGCTCGGCATCAGCATCTGGACCTGCACGATCGTCGGACTGGGCATCGCCTCTGGCCTCACCGCCCTTGGCGGCGCGCTGATCGTGCAGCTGCAGGGTTATGCCGATGTCGGCATGGGCACCGGCATCCTCATCAACGGCCTCGCCTCGCTGGTCATCGGCGAAACGATCACCGGACGGCAGACCGTGACCCGGCAGTTGCTGGCGCCTGTGGTGGGTGCTGCGGTCTACTATCAGCTTGTGTCGCTGGCGCTGTCGCTCGGACTGCAACCAAGCGACCTGAAGGTGGTGACGGCCGCCTTCGTATTGGTAACGCTGGGCCTGCCGATGCTGCGCGGCCGCAGCCCCCTGCGCGAAACCATGCGGGCCTAGGCAGCCTAGCCTGACGCCTAGTCGCGGCCGGCCCAGGGGACGAGCCTGCGCTCCAACCAGCGCAGGCCGAATTCGAGGACGAAGGCCACCGCCGCGATGACCAGGATGCCCATGACGACGACGTCGGTGACGAGGAACTGCGCCGCTGACTGGATCATGAAACCGAGGCCGCGTGTCGCTGCGACCAGTTCGGCGGCGACCAGCGTGGTCCAGCCGGCGCCGAGCGCGATGCGCAGGCCGGTGAGGATCGACGGCAAGGCGCTGGGCAGGACGACGAAGCGGATGACCTGCCTTCGCGTCGCTCCGAGCGAACGGGCGGCATTCAGGCGATCCTGCTGGACGTTGCGGACGCCAGACGCCGTCGACAGCGCAATCGGCGCCACCATGGCGATCGCAATGACCAGCACCTTGGCGGATTCGCCGATGCCGAACCAGATGATGATCAGGGGCAGATAAGCGAGCGGCGGGATCGGCCGGAGGAATTCTAGCAGGGGGTCGAAGATGCCCCGGCCGATGCGGCTTGTGCCGATGGCGAGGCCGACAGGGATGCCGACGACGGTGGCAGCGACAAGGGCGGCGAAGACGCGGCCCAGCGAGGCCAGAAGATGCTGGACAAGCGTCGCGTCGACGAAGCCCCTGGAGGCCACCGTCCAGAACTTTGCCAGCACATCCTGAGGCGGCGGCAGGAACAGCGGCGCGACTAGGCCAAGCCTGGTGATGAGCGTCCATGCCAGCAGGCCAACCAGAATGGTAATCGCGCTGATGGTGCGCGACGACAGCTCGCGGCGGGACGTTTGGCTGTACGGCGAGCGCACCGTGGACATCTCAGGTTCGGCCAGCTCGCGCCGGCCGCGTTCGGCCTGCAGCAGGGTCATGCCGGCTCTCCCTCGAAGATGGCGTCGGCGAGCGCGGCGCGTGCTGCGGCAAAGGCCGGGTCGGCCTTGATCGAGCGGATAGGCTCGCCTGCGGCATAGCGCCGGCTGAAGCCGGCTTCGAATGTATGGGCGATACGGCCGGGGTCGGGCGCCATGACGACGACGCGCGTGCCGAGCAGGAGCGCTTCCTCGATGCCGTGGGTGACCATCAGCACGCCGAGATTGCCCGGTGCCCAGATATCGAGCAGCAGCGTCTGCATGCGCTCGCGCGTCAGGGCATCGAGCGCGCCGAGCGGTTCGTCCATCAAAAGGAAGGCCGGCTCGGCGGCGAGAGCACGGGCGAGGCCGACGCGCTGGCGCATACCACCCGACATTTCCCAGACAGGCTTGTCGCCGAGGCCCTCGAGCCGGACGCGGCGGAGCAGATCGTCGGCTGTTTGCTGACGCTGCCTTTCGCCGATGCCGCGCAGCCTGAGCGCGAAGGCGACGTTGTCGCGGGCGGAGAACCAGGGAAACAGCGCGTCGCTCTGGAAGACGACGGCGCGGTCGGCACCCGGTCCCTCAATCGCTCGGCCGTCGACCGAGGCCTCGCCGCGCTCGGGCAGCACGAGGCCCGCCGCGACGTTGAGCAAGGTCGACTTGCCGCAACCGGAGCGGCCGGTGAGCACGACAAATTCGCCGTGGTCGACCGAAAGCGATGCGCCCTCGACGGCGGGTCGCAGCTGCCCCTTGTAGCGCACGGCGATGTTGCTGAGCGATAGCGTCGACATCCGTTGGTCTCCTGAAACGGGAATGCCCCAGCCGGTAGGAACCGGCCGGGGCCTCAGACCCGCGTGGGAGGACGCGGGCCGGATGCGCCTCAGTTGGAGGCGAGCGCCTCGGTGACGTATTTCGACGTCACATATTTCGAGTAATCGGGCTGAACATCATCGATCTTGCCCTGCTCCTTGAGGAAGGCCGACGTCGCCGCGACCGCCTTGACGGTGTCGCCGCCGAGGAACCTGGCTGATGCCTGCTCTTGCAGCGTCGGGAAGACGTAGCCCTTGAGCAGGGCCGGCACTTCCTCGACTTTGGCGCCGGTGAGGCGGGCGATCTTCTCGGCCTGCGGCGAGCCCTTGTCCCAGGCTTCAGGCTTGGCGAGGAACTCGGCATAGGCAGTACCCGTCACCTTGACGAAGTCGCGCACCGCGGCCGGGTTCTTCTCGGCGAAGTCGGTGCGGACGATCCAGGCGTCGAAGGTCGGCGCCCCCCATTCGGCAACCTTGGCCGAGTCGAGCACGACCTTGCCCGAGGTCTTGATCTGGCCGAGTGCCGGATCCCAGACATAGGCCGCGTCGATGTCGCCGCGCTGCCAGGCAGCCGCGATCTCAGGCGGGCGCAGATTGAGGATCTCGACCGACTTGGGATCGACGCCCTCGTGCTTGAGGGCAGCGAGCAGGCTGTAATGGGTGGTCGACACGAAGGGCACGGCGACCTTCTTGCCGGCGAGGTCGGCGGCCTTTTCGATGCCGGCGCCGTTGCGGGCGACAAGCGCTTCGGACTCGCCGATCAGGCCGACGACATAGATGGTCTCGATGGGCAGCTGGCGGCTGGCGGCGGCTGCCAGCGGGCTCGAGCCGACATAGCCGATGTCGACCGCGCCGGACGCGATTGCGGCGATGACGTCGGCGCCGGAATCGAACTTGCGCCAGTCGATCTTGGCCTTGGTGGCGGCCTCGTAGGCGCCGTCGGCCTGGGGCACTTTCGAGGGCTCGACCACCGTCTGGTAGCCTATGGTGATCTTGAGGTCCTCGGCCTGGACTGCACCGACTGAAGGCGCGAGCGACAGGGCGGCGACGGTGGCAAGCAAGGCACGGCGCGTGAAATCTGACATGGGCTTCCCCTTCGGGGTTGAATGACGATGCCCATTCAGGATGTTTAATTCTACAAACTCTGTAGAGTTAATTTATTTCGCGCAACCATGCCCCTGCGGAAATATCCTGCCCGTCTTTGCGGCATCAAGGGGTTGCCGCAGCCCTGCCTGCCGGTCCGGCGCCATCGAGACGGCCTGCCGTCAGGCTACCAGCACGCCGATTTCTTCGGCGGCGGCGACCAGCGCGCGGCGCGCGGCCTCGCGGGTGCGGTTGCCGGCGAGCGCTGCCGACACGACCTCGACCGCCTCGCGGTAGAGCGGCCCGCTGCGCTTGGCGTGCGGCCAGTCGATCAGCGCCTCATAGGCGCCCTTGACGGTCGCAACCTCGCGCTGGGTGCTTGCAGCGCCAATTCGGATGTTGACTGGGTTCTCGAAAAGCATGCGGTCCATGATGGTCTCCTTGGTCTTTTCATTCGAGCATCCGATCTGCCCAAACCAGCTCCCTTCGGGTCAGATGCTCTTGAAGCATCATTCAACGCAGCCGATTTGCCCGGGTTCCCTCGTTTCGGGCGCTGGGGATCACGCCCGCGTTACACTCTCCAAACTGTGATCGAAGGCATCGCAGGGCCAACAGTTGCCGTATGGCAACAGGCGTCGTAGCGTGTGGCGAAGCGATTTTGGGGATGGATATGCTCGCCACGAACCCGATCTCACCAGGCACGCGCAACGAATTGCCAGCCTTTTGTCCTGACGCAATTGCCGATGAAAAACCGCTTCGCACTTTTCCTGGAACGGCCCGGGCCTTTCGCAAAACGCCGCTGAGCCTGTTTGCATTGTGCCTGGCGCTGCCGCTGGCGGCCTGCCAGAAACAGGAGGTCGCGGAAAATCCGCCAATCCTGGTGCGTGCCGTCGAAGTCAAGGTTTCCGACTTCGCGCCGAAGACGACGCTGACCGGGGTGATCGCGGCGCGCACGCTGAGCAACCTGTCGTTCCAGGTCGGCGGCCGCGTCGCCGAACGCACGGTCGATGTCGGCCAGCATGTCCAGAAGGGCCAGGTGCTGGCACGGCTCGACCCGCAGGAACAGCAGTCGGACGTACGCGCCGCGCAGGCAAGCCTCGATGCCGCCCAGGCGCAGCTTCGCCAGGCTTCGGCCGCCTTCGACCGGCAGAAGACCTTGCTCGGCCAGGGCTTCACCACGCGGCGCGACTACGACCTCGCCAACCAGCAGCTGAAGGTCGCCCAGAGCGGCGTCGAGGCGGCTCAGAGCCAGCTCGGCAACGCCAACGACCGGCTCGGCTATACCGAACTCAAGGCGACCGCGGCCGGCGTGGTGACGGCGCGCACCGTCGAGGTCGGCCAGGTGGTGCAAGCGGCTCAGACCGTCTTCACCGTGGCCGAGGAGGGCGACCGCGACGCGGTGTTCAATGTCGACGAGGCGCTGGTGGCGCGCACGCCGGTGGCGCCCGACGTGACGATCTCGCTGATTTCGGATCCGCGCATCAAGGCCATGGGCAAGGTGCGCGAGGTTTCGCCGGCCGTCGACCCGGCATCGGGGTCGATCCGGGTCAAGGTGACGGTGCCGAACACCCCGATCGAAATGCCGCTTGGCGCTGCCGTCACCGGCACCATCACGTCGCAGGCGCAGCAGGCAGTGGTGTTGCCGTGGCAATCGCTTATGTCGGATGCGGGCAAGCCGGCGGTGTGGATCGTCGACCCAACCACCAAGGCGGTGGCGATGGCACCTATCGACATATTGTCCTTCGCCACCGGGGTCGTCGTGGTGGCGAAGGGGCTGGATCCCGGACAGACCGTGGTGGCACAAGGCGGCCAGCTGCTCAATACCGGCCAGGTGGTGGAGGTGGCGCCATGAAAACCCAGGCAAGCACGCTCGCCCTGGCAGCGCTTCTGGCCCTTGCCGCCTGCAGCGAAGAGAAGCCGGCCGCGCCGGAGGTCATTCGCCCGGTGCTGTCCGTCGTCGTCGAGGCACGCGCGCAGAACGCGCAGGGCTTTGCCGGCACCATCCAGCCCGAATTCTCGGCTGCCCTTTCCTTCCGCCTGCTCGGGCGGCTGGTGGCGCGCGACGTCGGGGTCGGCGACCAGGTGACCAAAGGCACGACGCTCGCGGCCATCGATCCGCTGGCCTTGGAACTGGCGGCGCAATCGGCGCGCGCCGACCTGTCGACCGCCGAGGCGCAATTTGCCAATGCGGCGGCAAGCGAGGAACGGCAGCGTGCGCTGTTGGGCGCCGCCAACACCTCACAAGCGGTCTACGATTCGGCCAAGCAGGCGCTCGATTCGGCCGCCGCCAATGTCGAGCGGACACGCGCTGCGCTCGCCAAGGCCGAAGAACAGCTTGGTTATGCCCGGCTGTTCTCCGACTTCGACGGCATCGTCACATCGGTTGGCGCAGAGGTCGGCCAGACGGTGTCGCCCGGCCAGATGGTGGTGACGGTGGCACGCTCGGACGCCCGCGAGGCGGTCGTCGACATTCCCGACCAGATGGCCACCGCGTTCAGGGTCGGCGACATTTTCGACGTCTCGCTGCAATCGGTTCCCGCCCAGCGCGCCTCCGGCCATATCCGCGAGATCGCGCCGCAGGCCGACGCCTCGACGCGAACGCGGCGGGTGCGGCTGGCGCTGAGCGATCCGCCGCTGGCCTTCCGGCTCGGTTCGACGGTGACGGCGGTGCCTGTGTCGAATGCGGGCGAAGCGATCGACCTGCCGTTGTCGGCGCTGCTCGAACGCGACGGCAAGAGCTTCGTCTGGGTGGTCGACCAGACTGCCTCGACGGTCAGCCTGCACGGCATCGACGTCACGGCAAAGGGTGGCGCCAGCTTCACCGCCGGCGGCATCGAGGCCGGCACGCGCGTGGTGACGGCGGGCGTGCACAGTCTCCAGGAAGGCCAGAAAGTCAGGATCGACGAGGGGGCATAGCGTGAAGGGTTTCAATCTCTCCGACTGGGCGCTCAGCCATCGTTCGCTGGTCTGGTATTTCATGCTGATCTTCACGATCGCCGGCATCTTCTCCTACCTGCATCTCGGCCGCGAGGAAGACCCGAGCTTCACCATCAAGACGATGGTGATCCAGGCCAACTGGCCCGGCGCCTCGGTCGAGGAAACCACCAGGCAGGTGACGGACCGCATCGAAAAGAAGCTCGAGGAGCTGGAAAGCCTCGACTTCAGCCGCAGCGTGACAACCGCCGGCCAAACGATCATCTTCGTCAACCTCAAGCCCACCACCAAGGCGCGCGACGTGACACCCACCTGGGTCGAAGTCCGCAACATGATCAACGATCTCCGCCCCAACTTTCCGCAAGGGGTGCAGGGACCGTTCTACAACGACCGCTTCGGCGACGTGTTCGGCAACATCTATGCCTTCACCGCGGACGGACTTTCGATGCGCCAGCTGCGCGACTATGTGGAGACGGTGCGCAGCCGCATCCTGACCATTCCCAACGCCGGCAAGGTGGAGCTGGTCGGTGCGCAGGACGAGGTCATCTATCTCGAATTCTCGACCCGGCAGATCGCCGCCCTCGGCCTCAACCAGCAGGCGATCCTGGCGAGCCTGCAGGCGCAGAACGCGGTGTCGCCTTCCGGCGTCATCCAGGCCGGGCCGGAGCGCATCGCAGTGCGTGTCGGCGGCCAGTTCACCTCGGAGGAAAGCCTGCGGGCGATCAACCTCAGGGTCAACGACCGCTTCTTCCGACTGAGCGACGTCGCCACCATCAGCCGCGGTTATGTCGACCCCCCGACCTCGCTGTTCCGCGTCAATGGCGAACCGGCGATCGGCCTTGCCATCGGCATGAAGCCCAATGCCAATCTGCTCGATTTCGGCGCCGAACTGAAGAAGCTGATGGACCAGGTGACCGGCGAGCTGCCCGTGGGCGTCGGTGTGCATCTGGTGGCCGACCAGCCGGTGATCGTCGAGGAGGCGGTGTCGGGTTTCACGCGCGCCTTGTTCGAGGCGGTCGCCATCGTGCTCGCCGTGTCCTTCATCAGCCTCGGCATGCGCGCCGGCTTCGTGGTGGCGCTGTCGATCCCGCTGGTCCTGGCGATCACCTTCCTGGTCATGGCCTATATGGGCATTTCGCTGCAGCGCATCTCGCTTGGCGCGCTGATCATCGCGCTTGGCCTTCTGGTCGACGACGCCATGATCGCGGTCGAGATGATGGTGGCTCGGCTGGAGGTCGGGGACTCCCTGAGGAAGGCCGCGACCTATGTCTACACGTCGACGGCGTTCCCGATGCTGACCGGCACGCTGGTGACGGTGGCGGGCTTCGTTCCCATCGGCCTCAACAGCAGCCAGGCCGGCGAATACACCTACACGCTGTTCGTGGTCATCGCCGTTTCGCTGCTGTTGTCATGGATCGTGGCAGTGCTGTTTGCGCCGCTGCTCGGTGTCACTTTGCTGCCGGCGACGATGAAAAAGCACGACGAGCGGCCGAGCCGATTTGCTGCGGGCTTTTCGCGCCTGCTCCATCTCGCCGTGCGACGGCACTGGGTGACCATCATCGCCACAGTGGTCGTGTTCGTGCTTTCAGTGGTGGGGCTGACCTTCGTGCAGCAGCAGTTCTTTCCGCCATCGGACAGGCCCGAACTGATCGTCGACTGGAACCTGCCGCAGAACAGCTCCATCGCCGAAACGCGCCTCCAGATCGAGCGGTTCGAGCAGATCGCCTTGAAGGGCAATCCCGATATCGACCACTGGAGCTCCTATATCGGCCAGGGCGCGGTGCGCTTCGTGCTGGCCTACGACGTGCAGCCGGCCAATCCCTATTTCGGCCAGGTCGTCATCGTCACCAAGGACCTCGAGGCACGGCACAGGGTGCAGCCGGCGATCGAAAAGATCCTGCGCGAGCAGTTCGTCGGCACCGACGCCTTCGTCAAGACGCTTGAACTCGGGCCCCCCGTCGGCAGACCGGTGCAGTATCGCATCAGCGGCCCCGACATACAGACCGTCAGGACCCTGTCGCAGCAGCTCGCCGGCGTCGTCTCGGCCAATCCCAAGCTGCAGGCGCCGAGCTTCGACTGGAACGAGCCGTCGCGCGTGCTCAAGGTCGACGTGCTGCAGGACAAGGCGCGCCAGCTCGGCATCAGCTCGCAAGACATCTCCAGCGCCCTCAACAGCGTGGTAGGCGGCGTGGCGATCACCCAGGTGCGCGACGCGACCTACCTGATCAACGTGGTGGTGCGCGCCGGCGACAGCGAGCGCGGTTCGATCGAGACGCTGCGCAACCTGCAGATTCCGACCGGCAATGGCGAATCCATCCCGCTGGCGACCGTCGCCGACTTCCGCTACGAGCTCGAGCAGCCGACGATCTGGCGCCGCAGCCGCCTGCCCACCATTACCGTGAAAGCGGGCATGGTCGGCAACGCCCTGCCCGACACGGTCGTGGCCGAACTCAAGCCGTCCATCGACGCCTTCGCCGCCAAGCTGCCTGCCGGCTATTCCGTCGTCACCGGCGGCTCGGTCGAGGAAAGCGCCAAGAGCCAGGGCCCGATCATCGCGGTCGTGCCGCTGATGCTGTTCATCATGGCGACGGTGCTGATGATCCAGTTGCAGAGCTTCCAGCGGCTGTTCCTGGTGGTGGCCGTGGCACCTCTCGGCCTGATCGGCGTTGTCGCGGCACTGGTACCGACGGGACAGCCGCTGGGTTTCGTGGCGCTGCTCGGCGTGCTGGCTCTGATCGGCATCCTGATCCGGAACTCGGTGATTCTGATCGTCCAGATCGAGGAGCTGATCGCCAGCGGCACGGATCGCTGGCACGCGGTCATCGAGGCCTCGCAGCACCGCATGCGCCCCATCGCGCTGACGGCGGCGGCGGCATCGCTGGCGCTGATCCCGATCGCGCGCGAGGTGTTCTGGGCGCCGATGGCCTATGCGATGATGGGCGGCATCCTGGCCGGCACGGCGATCACGCTGCTGTTCCTGCCGGCCCTCTATGTCGCCTGGTTCAGGATCAGAGAGCCAAGCAACGGCGACACCGCCACTGTCGATGCCATGGAGCCGCCGGCCGCGTAGCAAAGCCGGCGATCAGTAGGGCAGTCCGACGTAGTTTTCGGCAAGCGACGCGGCCGCCGCCTCGGAGTGGACGAGATAGTCAAGCTCGGCCTCCTGGATGCGCTGGCCAAAATCGTCGGTGTCGGGGAAGCGGTGCAGCATCGTGGTCATCCACCAGGAAAACCGCACCGCCTTCCAGACCCGCGACAGCGCGCGGGTCGAATAGGCATCGATGCCGGCCTGCGACTTGTCCTGATAGAACTCGCGCAGACCCCAATAGAGGTAGCGCACGTCGCTGGCGGCGAGATTGAGGCCCTTGGCGCCCGTCGGCGGCACGATGTGGGCGGCGTCGCCGACGAGGAACAGGCGGCCAAAACGCATCGGCTCGGCGACGAAGGAGCGCAGCGGCGCGATCGACTTTTCAAAGGATGGGCCGGTGACGACACGCGCTGCGGCCTCCGACGGCAGGCGGAGGCGCAGCTCGTCCCAGAAGCGCTCGTCGCTCCAGTCCTCGACCTTGTCGCCGAGCGGGCACTGGACATAGTAGCGGCTGCGGTGGGTCGAGCGCATCGAGCACAGGGCAAACCCCCTGGGATGGTTGGCGTAGATCAGCTCGTGATCGGCCGGCGGCACTTCGGCGAGGATGCCGAGCCAGCCGAACGGATAGGCACGCTCATAGGTTCTGATCGCGTCTTCAGGCACGGACTTGCGGCTGATGCCATGGAAGCCGTCGCAGCCCGCGATGAAGTCGCAGTCGATGCGATGGATCGCTCCGTCCTTCTCGTAGGTGACATAGGGCGTATCGCCGTCGAAATCGTGGGGTTGGACGTTCCTGGCCGCGTAAACGGTGGCCAGTCCGGCAGCTTCGCGCTTGTCCATCAGGTCGTGCGTCACCTCGGTCTGGCCGTAGACCATGACACGCTTGCCGCCGGTGAGCGCGGCAAGGTCGATGCGATGGAGGCGGCTGTCGAAGGCGAGCGAAATGCCGTCATGCGGCAGGCCCATGGCATGCGCGCGTGCGCCGGCGCCGGCCTCGTCGAGCAGATCGACCATGCCCTGCTCGAGCACGCCGGCACGGACGCGACCGAGCACGTAGTCGCGGTCGACGCGCTCGAGAATGATGTTGTCGATACCGCTGTTGGCAAGCAGCTGCCCGAGCAGAAGGCCCGATGGACCGGAGCCGATGATGACCACCTGAGTACGCATCTTTTCTCCCCTGCCCACACTGCATGGCAATTGAACTGCAAGCCCCGGCACGTCGCCGTCGCAGGCGTTGATCGCTGATGCCACCGGCTAACGACCGGCGTCTGCGCCCATGCTTTCGATCTGTCCGGCCAGTGCCGCCGCTTGCCTGAGCGATGCCGCGGTCGCTGCCGCCATCTGCGGCAACAACAGCCACTCCAGCGTCCAGGCAGAGCCGGAGCGCTCCTGCTCGTGTACGAGTGCGTGATGCATTCCCGAAAGCTGGGTGGCGTTGAAGCGGGCGAGCGTGACCACCACCTCCGCTGCCACCGGGTTCTGCTTGTGCGGTATCGCCGACGAGCCGCCGCCGCCTCTGAGCGCAATCTCCGAGCCGTCCTGTGCCAGCAGGGCGACATCCTGGCCGAATTTGCCAAGGCCGCCCGCAATCAGCGACAGCAGGCCGGCGAAATCGGCGAGGCGGTCGCGCTGGCTGTGCCATTGCGGCGCGTCACCGAGACCGAGTTTTTCGGCTATGAGCCGGCGCATGACGGCACCCTTGTCGCCGAGTTTTTCCAGCGTGCCAGCGGCACCGCCAAACTGGACGACCAGAAGTTCGGGGCGGATCGTTGCCAGTCGCACCCGGTTGCGTTCGAGCGGCGCGCGCCAGGCACGGATACGATCGGCGGCGGTGATCTCGATCGCCGCCTGCATGCGGGTGCGGCCCATCAGCGGAGCGGTGCCGAAGCGCTGTTCGAGCCCGGCCAGCCTGGCGATGACATCGGCCAGCAGGCCGTCGAGCCGGTCGACGACGAGCTTGAGACGCAGCACCAACGCTGTGTCGATGACATCCTGGCTGGTGGCGCCGAAATGAACTTTTTCACCGTGCGTCGCGCCGACATGCACACGCAGCTGGCGGACCAGTTCTGGCACGACGACACCGTCGCGAGAGACCCCAGCGTTGAGCGCGGCGATGTCGGGCACGAACGAGGAGAGCGCCTCGACAATCGCCGCGGCCGCCTCCCGTGAGATGACACCTTCATCGGCCTCAGCCTCTGACAGAGCGCGCTCGAAGGCGAGCATCGCGGCAATCTCCGCGTCCACGGAGAATTGGCGCGACGTTTCCTCGTCGCCAAGCAAGCCGGACAGATAGGGATGATCGAAGGGCGATACGGTCATGGGGTCAGGTCATCAGCTCGGATCAGCGGCACAGATCGGGGGCTCAGATGTCGAAGAACACCGTTTCCTTGTCCCCCTGGAGACGGATGTCGAAGACATAGGCATCTTCACCCTGCCGCTCGGCGATCAGGGTGGGCACACGCGAGCGGTGCTCGATGCGGGCGAGCACAGGATCCTCGGCATTGGCCGCCTCTTCGTCGGCAAAATACATGCGCGTGTGCAGACCAAGATTGATGCCGCGGGCGACGATCCAGAAAGTGATGTGCGGCGCCATCAGCCGGCCGTCCTTGAACGGCACGCGGCCCGGCTTGATGGTTTCGAACACACATTCGCCCGACACCATGTCGGTGGCCTTGCGGCCCCAGCTGGAAAAATTGGGGTCGGCCGCACCGCGCTTCTCCGACGGTGAATTGTGGAGCCCGTCGCTGTCGGCTTGCCAGATCTCGATCAGCGCATCCTTGAGCGGCGTGCCGGTGCCGTCGAGCACGCGGGCGCGCACGGCGATGCGCTGGCCCCTGGTCATGTCATTGACCATTTCGATGCCGAGATCGCGATCGTAAACCCCCGAAATACCCGAGAAATTGGGCGTCAGGCCGATATGGACATAGGGTCCCGCAGTCTGGGACGGGCTTTCCCTGAGCCGGTTCAGCAGCTGGGCCATCAGTTGCCCTCCAGGCGGTTTTCGAACAAGGACGAGCGGCGGCCGCGGAGCACGATGTCGAACTTGTAGGCGCGCGCATCCATCGGGATGGTGGCCTGCATGTCGAGGGCTGCGATCAGCGTCTCGATGGCCGCCTTGTCGGGGATTGTCCGGACGATCGGGCAGAGCCAGATCAGCGGGTCGCCCTCGAAATACATCTGGGTGATGAGGCGCTGGGCGAAGCCGTGGCCGAAGACCGAGAAGTGGATATGGGCCGGGCGCCAGTCGTTGACGCCGTTCGGCCAGGGATAGGCACCGGGCTTGATGGTGCGGAAGGTGTAGTTGCCGTCCTCGTCGGTAATGGTGCGGCCGCAGCCGCCGAAGTTGGGATCGAGGGCAGCGATGTAGCCCTCCTTCTTGTGGCGGTACCGGCCGCCGGCATTGGCCTGCCAGAATTCGAGCAGCGCGCCGGGTACGCCCTTGCCGCGCTCGTCGAGCACGCGACCGTAGACGATGATGCGTTCGCCGATGGCACTCTCGCCCGGCCTGGCGAAGTTGTGGATCAGGTCGTTGTCGAGCTCACCCAGAATGTCGTGCCCGAAGACCGGGCCGGTGATTTCGGAAATGGTGTTGTCGAGTGACAGAAGCGCCTTCTGCGGCGAGCGCAGCACCGAGGTCTTGTAAGCCGGCGTGAAGGCCGGCGGATGCCGGTCGCGGTCACGCTGGAAAAAGGCGCCGGTCTCGGGCTTCGGATCACTAGCCATTGGATTTGCTCGCATCCATTTCGGCAAAGACCTGCTTGGCGATCTTGATGGCGCGGTTGGCCGCCGGCACGCCGGCATAGATCGCCACATGCAGGAAGGCCTCGCAGATGTCCTCTCGGGTGGCGCCGGTGTTGGCGGTGGCGCGCACATGCATCGCCACCTCCTCGTCGTGGCCGAGAGCCGCGAGCAGCGCCAGCGTCACCATCGAGCGCTCGCGCTTGCTCCAAGCTGGGCGCGACCACACCGTGCCCCAGGCGGCTTCAGTGATGAGCTGCTGGAACGGCCGGTCAAAATCGGTCGCGGCCGCCTCGGCGCGGTCGACATGGGCGTCGCCGAGCACGGAGCGGCGGACGGCGAGACCTTCGCGATACCTGGCCGAGGCTGGTGCCGGTGCGCTCATGGTCGGATCACTCCATGGGAAGCTGGGCGAGGAAGCGCTTGACGAGAGCGGTAAGCTCGTCCGGCTTTTCAACGCAGGGGATGTGGCCGGCGCCGTCGATGATCTTGAAGCGCGAGCCGGGAATGAGATCGGCCAAGGAGCGCACCACCGCCGGCGGGGTCGAACCGTCATGGTCGCCGACGACGCAGAGCGTCGGCACCGATATCGACTTGGCGAACTCGGTGTAGTCGGCGTCACGCAACGCAGCGCAGGTGCCGGTGTAGCCGGCCACCGGCTGGCGCGTCAGCATGTTGCGATAGCCGGTCAGGTCGTCCTTGCGCTGCTCGTGGAATTCGGGCGTGAACCAGCGCTCGAGAATGGAATCGGTGATCGCGGCGATGCCGTCCTTTTCGACGGCCGCGATACGGGTGTTCCACGACTCGGTCGTGCCGATCTTCGAGGCGGTGTCGCAAAGCACAAGCGCCCGCACCAAATCGGGGCGCTGGGCATAGAGCCCCTGCGCGATCAGCCCGCCGACGGAAAGACCACAGATGACGGCGTTCTTGACTTTGAGATGGTCGAGCAGGCCGGCGAGATCGCCGACATGATCTTCCATCCGGTAGGGCGCTGTGCCGACATCGGAGAGGCCATGGCCGCGCTTGTCGTAGGTGACGATGGGAAAGTCGCCGGCGAGGCGCACGATCACGTCGCGCCAGATACGGAAATCGGTGCCCAGCGAATTGGCGAAGACCAGGACCGGCTTGTTTGCGGGTCCGCCAATCAGCTGGTGGTGCAGGGTGATGCCGCCAATGTCGGTGAATTGCACTCGATTTCTCCTCGCAATGACAGTGGATGAGTTGTTTGGTTCGGTAAAATGATATTTCGTGGGGTTCCATTAACCCCTGGGTTATGAAAATCCCATGATCGAAAGCCGTGTCAGGCTCCGCCACCTCCAGACCTTCCTAGAAGTCGCGCGCCAGAAAAGCGTGGTCAAGGCGGCCGGGTTGCTCAATGTCAGCCAGCCGGCAGTGACCAAGACGATCCGCGAGCTGGAAGAGGTGCTGGGCGTTGCCCTGTTCGAGCGCGACGGCCGCGGCATCAGGATCACGCGTTCGGGCGAAGTGTTCATGCAGCATGCCGGCATGGCGATCACCGCGTTGCGCCAGGGCATCGATTCCGTTGCCAACTCCCGCGCCGAAAAGGGCCCGCCGATCCGCATCGGTGCACTGCCGACGGTCTCGGCCCATATCATGCCGCGCGCCATGAGCCTGTTCCTTGCGGTAGAAGCAGGGGCGGCGATCAAGATCGTGACCGGCGAAAACGCCGTGCTTCTGGAGCAGCTCCGGCTCGGCGAACTCGACCTCGTCGTCGGGCGGCTTGCCGCGCCCGAGAAGATGACCGGCTTCTTCTTCGAGCACCTCTATTCAGAGCAGGTGGTGTTCGTCGTGCGCGCCGGCCATCCGCTGCTGAAGGGCAGCGAAGACGTGTTCGAGCGGTTGGGCGAATTCCCGCTGTTGATGCCGACGCGCGGCTCGATCATCCGGCCCTTTGTCGAGCGCTTCTTCATCACTCATGGCGTGGCTTCGATACCGACGGAAATCGAAACGGTGTCGGACTCGTTCGGCCGCGCTTTCGTGCGCCGGAGTGATGCCGTGTGGATCATCTCGCATGGCGTGGTCAGCGACGACATCAAGGCCGGCACGCTGAAGACGCTTCCCGTCGACACCGGCGAGACACGCGGGCCGGTGGGGCTGACGATGCGCACAGACACGCAGCCAACGGCGGCGTTTTCGATCCTGCTCAAGACGATCCGCCAAGCTGCCGCCGAGCGCGGCTGAACGCCGCCGTCGGCCGTGCCCCCTCGTAAAGCCGGAATGCATCCGCTACATACGCACTAAGCTTGAAATGAGGATGTGATGGCCGAAAAGACCGAAGGGCGAAAGACGATCGTTTTGACCGGAGCCAGCCGGGGCATCGGCCATGCGACGGTGAAGCGCTTTTCGCGCGAAGGCTGGCGCGTCATCACCTGCTCGCGCCAGGCATTCTCGGACGATTGCCCTTGGCCCGCCGGCCCTGAAGACCACATCAAGGTCGACCTCGCCGACCAGGGCGACGTCGGCAGCGCCGTTTCCGAAATCCGCCAGCGGCTGGAGAAGGAAGGCGGCATGCTGCACGCGCTGGTCAACAATGCCGGCATCTCGCCCAAGATGCAGGGCGGCGCGCGCATGAACTCCATCGACACGCCGATGCATGTCTGGCGCGATGTGTTCCAGGTCAATTTCCTGGCGCCGATCATGCTGGCGCGCGGCCTGTTCAAGGAGCTGGCGGCCGCCAAGGGCTCGGTGGTCAACGTCACCTCCATCGCCGGCACCCGCGTCCACCCCTTTGCCGGGGCGGCCTATGCGACGTCGAAGGCGGCACTCGGCGCGCTGACGCGTGAGATGGCCGCCGACTTCGGCCCGCATGGCATCCGCGTCAACGCGATTGCCCCCGGCGAGATCGACACGGCGATCCTGTCGCCGGGCACCGACAAGATCGTCGAGCAGATCCCGATGCGCCGGCTGGGCGCGACGTCAGAAGTGGCCGACATCATCTATTTCCTGTGCTCGGGCCAGTCATCCTATGTCACCGGCGCCGAGATCCACATCAACGGCGGCCAGCACGTCTGAGGGTCGCCCTTCCTTCTCCTCCCGCGGGAGAAGATCCCGCTCACGTACCGCAGCCAACAAAAAAGCCCGCCAGATGGCGGGCTTTCTGCTGATGCGGACTGTCCCCTGCGATCAGGCCTTGACCTGCTTGGCGGCCTCGTCGAGCGACTTCTCGACAGCGTCGAAGATGTCATCGACCTGCTTGTCGTTGATGATCAGCGGCGGGCAGAAGGCGAGTGAGTCGCCCATGTTGCGGGAGATGATGCCGTTCTGCTGGAGGATGCCGTTGACCAGGCCGCCGAGCGCGCCGACGTTGCCCCAGGGCGCCTTGGTCGCCTTGTCTGCGACAAGCTCCATGGCGCCGATGAGGGCCACGCCGCGGACTTCGCCGACGAGATCGTGCGAAGCGATACGCGCCAGGCGCTTCTGCATGTGGGCGCCGACCTCGCGGGCGTTGGCGACGAGGTTGCGCTCCTCGATGATGTTGATGTTCTCAAGGGCAACGGCCGCCGCCACCGGATGGCCGCCGGCGGTGAAGCCGTGGCCGAAGGTGCCGATGCGGTTGCTTTCGTCGGCGAGCGGCTCGAACACCTTGTCGTTGATCAGCATTGCCGAGATCGGCAGGTAGGACGACGAGATCTGCTTCGACATGACCATGATATCGGGCTGCATCGCGTAGGTCTCGGTGCCGAACATGTTGCCGGTGCGGCCGAAGCCACAGATGACTTCGTCGGCGACGAGCAGGATGTCGTACTTCTTCAGAACTGCCTGGATCTTCTCCCAATAGCCGGCCGGCGGAACAACGACGCCGCCCGCACCCATGACCGGCTCGCCGAAGAAGGCGGCGATGGTCTCGGGACCCTCGGCAAGAATCAGCTTTTCGAGATCGTCGGCGAGGCGGGTCGAGAACTGCTGCTCGCTCTCGCCGGGCAGCGCCTCACGCCAATGGTGCGGCGACGAAGTGTGCAGCACGTTGGCGATCGGCAGGTCGAAGGACATGTGGTTGTATGGCAGGCCGGTGAGGCTGGCCGAAGCAATGGTGACGCCGTGATAGGCGCGCTTGCGCGAGATGATCTTCTTGCGCTCAGGCTGACCAAGCGCGTTGGAGCGATACCAGATCATTTTCATGGCCGTGTCGTTGGCCTCGGATCCGGAGTTGGTGAAGAACGCCTTGCTCATCGGCACCGGCGCCATCGTCACCAGCTTCTCGGCGAGGTCGATCACCGGCGAGTGCCCCTTGTGGGTGAAGTTGTGGTAGAAGGGCAGCTTGGCCATCTGCCTGGTCGCGGCATCGACGAGGCGTTGCTCGGAGAAGCCAACGCCAACGCTCCACAGGCCCGACATCGCCTCGATGTAGCGCTTGCCCGAGATGTCCTCGACATAGATGCCGTCACCCTTTTCGATGATCAACGGCCCGACCTCCTGGTGGCGGCGAGCATTGGTGTAGGCGTGCATGTGGAATTTCTTGTCGCGCGCCTCGGGCGAATTGGGCTGGCTGTCCATTGTCGTTTCCTTGGTTGGGTGGGGCGTTGCCTGATAGGCGACGATGTCGTTGATTTCGCACTCGCCTGTTCGGGCGACCGCTTGCAAAATCCGCAAATTGCTGTTTGATGCATCATGTTTTTCGTGTGGACCAATGTCAAGGGCCAGAGACGGCGCACCGGCGGGCCAGATGAGGCCACGGCCTCGCGTCTGGCCGGTACCGACAAAGGGACACACGGCCGCTTGAAACCAGGCGGCATCCTCTCCGAAGATGGGCTTCGGGACCGGATGCCGGACAGCGAGACCGGGCGATGAACGAGACTTTCGGCTTCCAGGCGGTGGCGCATGACAATCTCGGCGAGGTCGTCTACGGCCAACTGTCGGAGGCGCTGATCAGAGGCCGCTTCGCTCCCGGCGCGCGGCTGACCATCCGCGATCTCGCCCAGTCACTGGGTACCAGCGTGACGCCGGTGCGCGACGCGATCCTCCGGCTGATCCAGGACGAGGCGCTGGTGCAGAAATCGGCGCGCGAGGTGCGCGTGCCCGTGATGACGCTGGAGCGCTATCTCGAGATCCGCCAGATCAGGGTGAAGCTCGAAGGGCTCGGCGCGCGCGAGGCGGCGCTGAAGGCGACGCCCGATGATATCGCCAGGCTGCGCGACCTGATCGACCGGAACGAGCACGCCATCGCAATCGAGGACTGGAGCGGGGCGCTCGAACTGAACCAGACCTTCCATTTCGCGCTGGCCGAGATCGCCGACATGGCGGTTTTGCGCGGCATCCTCGGTCGCCTTTGGCTGCAGATGGGGCCGCTGATCGCGGCGTCCTACGAACATGGCGGACGGGCGATGATCGACCATCACCACGCGCTTCTGGCGGCGATCGAAGCGCGTGATGCCGACGGCGCCGAACGCGCCATTGTCGACGACATCAAGGGCGCGAGTTCGGTCATCATCGACCGCCTTGCCGCCCTCAAGCCGGCCGGAGACTGACATGGACACCGTCGATTGCATCGTTGCCGGCGCCGGCGTCATCGGCCTTGCGGTCGCCCGCGAACTTGCCAGCCGCGGCATGGAGACGATCATTGTCGAGGCGGCGGACGCCATCGGCACCGAGACCAGCTCGCGCAATTCCGAGGTCATCCATGCCGGCATCTATTATCCGGAAGGCAGCCTGAAGGCGAAGCTGTGTGTCGCCGGGCGCGACAGGCTCTATGCTTATGCCGCCGAACGCAGCATCCCGCACAAGCGCTGCGGCAAGCTGATCGTGGCAACCCTGCCGGAACAGCAGGCGACGCTGGCAGGCATCATCGCCAAGGCAAAGGCCAACGGCGTCGACGACCTGGTGATGTTGAGCGCGTCCGAGGCAATGGCGATGGAGCCGTCGCTCACCTGTCATGCCGCGGTGCATTCGCCATCGACCGGCATCATCGACAGCCATGCGTTGATGCTGGCCCTGCTCGGCGAGGCGGAAGATGGCGGCGCCTTCCTCAGCCTCAACACCGAGATCGTGTCGGGGCGGATCGACGGCGGCCTGTTCGTGCTGCAGACGCAGGATACGTCGACCGGCGCTTCCTTCGAGATCGCTGCGCGGCATTTCGTCAATGCCGCGGGCCTGGGAGCAAACCAGCTGGCCGCATCGCTCGAAGGCCTCGACCCAATATTCGTGCCGCCGCTGCGTTATGCCCGCGGCAGCTATTTCTCCGTCACCGGCAAGCCGGCTTTTTCCCGGCTGATCTATCCCGTGCCTGAACCGGGCGGGCTCGGCGTGCACCTGACGCTCGACCTTAATGGCGGCATGCGCTTCGGCCCGGATGTCGAATGGATTGACGACAAGGACTACACGGTCGACCCGCGCCGCGCCGACCATTTCTATGGCGAAATCCGCAGATACTGGCCCGGTCTCGCCGATGGAGGGCTCAGCCCGACCTATAGCGGCATCCGGCCCAAGCTGTCGGGGCCCGGCGATCCGGCCGCCGACTTCGTCATTCAGGGACCGGAGACGCACGGTGTCTCCGGCCTGATCAACCTGTTTGGCATCGAAAGCCCCGGGCTGACCTCGTCGCTCGCCATCGCCGAACTTGTGGTCCAAAAGATTGGACCAACCTATATCTAGCGCGACCGATCCAAATCGCGTCTAGGCCAGCACGACGCAGGCCTCGACCCGCCACACCAGCTTCCGCCCATACCAGCAAGGACCGACCATGTATCCTGATGTAAACCTGTTCATCGACGGCAAGTGGACCCCTGCCGAAGGTGGCAAGACCATCGACATCTACAATCCCGCCACCAACGAGGTGATCGGCCGGGTCGCGTCCGCCGGCAAGGCCGATCTCGACCGCGCGCTGGCCGCCGCCGATCGCGGCTTCAAGCTGTGGCGCAAGGTTTCGGCCTATGAGCGCTCCAAGATCATGCGCCGCGCCGCCGACCTGATGCGCGAACGCGCCGACACCATCGCCGAGGTACTGTCGGTCGAGCAGGGCAAGCCCTTCGCCGAATCGAGGATGGAAGTACTGTCGTCGGCCGACCTGATCGACTGGTTCGCCGAGGAAGGTCGCCGCACCTATGGCCGCGTCGTGCCCGCCCGCGCCGCCGGCATCACCCAGCTCGTCATCAAGGAGCCGGTCGGCCCGGTGGCGGCGTTCACACCGTGGAACTTCCCGGTTTCGCAGGCGGTGCGCAAGATCGGCGCAGCCCTTGCCACCGGTTGCTCGATCATCGTCAAGCCGCCGGAAGAGACCCCCGGCTCTCCCGCCTTCCTCGGCGACATCTTCAAGGATGCCGGCCTGCCCGACGGCGTGCTCAACCTCGTCTACGGCAACCCGCCGGAGATTTCCGGCTACCTCGTGCCGCATCCCGTCATCCGCAAGGTGTCGTTCACCGGCTCGGTGCCTGTCGGCAAACATCTCGCGGCCCTCGCCGGCCAGCACATGAAGCGCGCCACGATGGAACTCGGCGGCCATGCGCCGGCGATGGTGTTCGACGACGCCGACATCGACCATGCGGCCGCGACGCTCGCCGGCTCGAAGTTCCGCAATGCCGGACAGGTCTGCGTGTCGCCGACGCGCTTCCTGATCCAGGAGGGCTCCTATGACCGCTTCCTCGGCAAGTTCGTCGAGCATGCCAAAGCGGTGAAGGTCGGCGACGGCCTGGCAGACGGCACCCGCATGGGCCCGCTGGTCAATGAGCGCCGCCTGGAAGCGGTCGAGAAGCTGATCAACGATGCCGTCAGCGACGGCGCCAGGATCGAGACCGGCGGCAAGCGCATCGGCAACAAGGGTTCCTATTTCGAGCCGACCGTACTGACCGGGCTGCGCCCCGACATGCGCATCATGAACGAAGAGCCGTTCGGCCCTGTCGCCCTGGTGATGCCGTTCAAGAGCTTCGACGACGTCGTTGCCGAGGCCAACCGCCTGCCCTTCGGGCTTGCGGCCTACGCCTTCGCCAAGTCGAGCAAGACGATCACCGACCTCAGCGCCGAGATCGAGACCGGCATGCTGACAGTCAACCATCTCGGTCTCGCTCTGCCCGAGGTGCCGTTCGGCGGCATCAAGGACAGCGGCTACGGCTCGGAAGGCGGCTCGGAGGCGCTTGAGGCCTATCTGATCACCAAGTTCGTGACCCAGGCCGGCGCCTGAGGTCGACAAAAAAACCGGCGTCGCAAGCGACGCCGGGTTTTCTTCACGAGAGCGTTTCCGCTTTTCTTCGAGTAGCGCAAACCCTCTATCTCTTTGTTTTTGCGCAATTCCGGACGGAAAACCGCTGCGCACTTTTCCGGGAATTGCTCTAAGCCTTCGGCCTTTTCGACTGCAGCACGTTGCGGATCGAGAAGCTTGAATGGATGCGCGCGAGCCCCGGAAGCGCCGACAGGATTTCCTTGTGCACGCGCTCGAAATCGGCGGCGCTCTCGACCTCGACGCGCAGGAAATAGTCGGAATCGCCGGTCATCAGGTAGCACTCCTTGATTTCAGGGTGCCGCCGCACCGCCAACTCGAAGCGGTTGAAATAATCCTCGGTCTGTCGCTCGAGCGTGATCTGCACCATGACGGCGATGCCCTCCTCGCTCGCGGCGTTGCCGAGCAGCGCGGTGTAGCCGCGGATGACGCCCTCCTGCTCCAGGATCTGCACCCGCCGCAGGCACGCCGACGGCGACAGCCCGACCTCGGCCGCCAGTTTGGCGTTGCTGATACGCGCATTGGCTCTGAGGGCACGGATGATGCCGCGGTCTATCGTGTCGAGAGAGGGCATCGCATTTCCTTCCAAACTGGCGACGAAAATTTCACGAACTGAACTTTGTTCGCACAAGCTTCGCCACATTGGCAAGATTTTCGCCGATCGTTGCGGTATCATCCTGGGGTTGGCGAGGACCTTTTTCCCTGATGGATACGACCGTGCAGAACGATATCGAAAGCCGTGCCGCCTGCGGAGTGCTGACCATCGATCTTGCAGCGCTCGTTGCCAATTACGAAGAGCTGGTCCGCCGGGCCGCGCCGTCGCGCGCCGCCGCCGTGGTCAAGGCCGACGCCTACGGGCTCGGTGTCGCCCATGTCGCACCGGCGCTTTACAACGCCGGCTGCCGCGACTTCTTCGTCGCCCATTTCATCGAGGCGCTCCGCCTCAAGCCCTATCTGCGCAGCGACGCGCGCATCCTGGTGCTGAACGGCCTGCTGCCGGGCAGCGAGGACGATTGCGCAGCGCTCGGCATCGTGCCCGTGCTGAACTCGCTGGAGCAGGTGGCCAACTGGTCGGCGACCGCCAAGGCGCTCGGCAAGACGCTGCCGGCAGCCATACAGGTCGACACCGGCATGTCGCGGCTCGGCCTCGAGCCACAGGAAGTCGACACGCAGCTGGCCGAACCGGACCGGCTTGATGGCGTCCATGTCGACATCATCATGAGCCACCTTGCCTGCGGCGACGAGCCCGAGCACGACGCCAATCCGCGCCAGCTTGGCCGCATGAAGGCCATCCGCGAGCGCTTTGGCGACGCCAAACTGTCGTTCGCCAACTCGGCCGGTATCTTCCTCGGCGAAGACTATCGCGGCGACCTGGCGCGCCCGGGCATAGCACTTTATGGCGGCGCGCCGCTGGACGGCCACGACAACCCGATGAATGCCGTGGTGCGGCTGGACATTCGCGTGGTCCAGACCCGCACCGTGCCCGAAGGGGCCGAGATCGGCTATGGCGCGAGCTTCGTTGCCAAGACCGAGATGCGGCTGGCCACCATCGCCGCCGGTTATGCCGACGGCCTGCCCCGCCATCTCAGCAATTCCGGTGCCGCCTATTTCGGCGGCGTGCGCCTGCCCATCGTCGGCCGCGTATCGATGGACAGCATCATCCTCGACGTGACCGTGCTCGAGCCCGGCGCGCTGAAGCTCGGCAGCATGGTCGAGCTGATCGGCCCGCACCAGTCGCTCGAGGCTATCGCGGCGGACGCCGGCACCATTTCCTACGAAATCCTGACCAGCCTGGGCCGGCGTTACGACCGCCGCTACCTGAGCCCGGCAGCGCGCTAACCACAGGGGCAATCATGCGCATAGTCATCCTCGGCGCCGGCGTCATCGGCGTCACCTCCGCCTACTATCTGGCCAAAGCCGGCCACAAGGTCACCGTGCTCGACCGCCAGTCGGGCCCGGCGCTGGAGACCAGTTTCGCCAATGCCGGCGAGATCTCGCCCGGCTATGCCTCGCCCTGGGCCGCCCCCGGCATTCCGCAGAAGGCGATCAAGTGGGTGTTCATGAAGCACGCCCCGCTGATCATCCAGCCGATGCTCGACATCAAGACCTGGAGCTGGGTGACGTCGATGCTGCGCAACTGCACCTCGGCCCGCTATGCGCTGAACAAGAGCCGCATGGTGCGCCTTGCCGAATACAGCCGCGACCAGCTGATCAACCTGCGCGACGACACCGGTATAGAATACGACCACCGCACGCAGGGCACGCTGCAGCTGTTCCGCTACCAGAAGCAGCTCGACGGCATGGCCAAGGACATCGAGGTGCTGAAGAGCGACGGCGTGCCCTATGAAGTGCTCGACCCCTCGGGCTGCATCGCGGCAGAACCAGGCCTTGCTCCGGTGCGCGAGAAGATCGCCGGCGGCCTGCGCCTGCCCAATGACGAGACCGGCGACTGCTTCAAGTTCACCAACGAGCTGGCGAAGCTTGCCGAAGGCCTCGGTGTCGAGTTCCGCTACAATGTGAAGCTGGAAAGCCTGCGCCAGGAAGGCAACCGCATCGTTGCCGTTCGCACGTCGGACGGCGAGTTCGAAGCCGACACTTTCGTCGGCGCGCTCGGCAGCTTCACACCTGCCTTCGTCAAGCCGCTCGGTCTCAAGGTGCCGGTCTATCCGGTCAAGGGCTATTCGATCACGGTTCCGATCGTCGACGAGAGCAAGGCGCCGGTGTCGACCATCATGGACGATACCTACAAGATCGCCATCACGCGCCTGGGCGACCGCATCCGTGTCGGCGGCATGGCCGAGATCGCCGGCTTCAACACGGATCTTTCGCCATCGCGCAAGGCAACGCTGCAGTTCTCGGTCGAGGATCTGTTCGGCGGTGCCGCCGACCAGAGCCGCGCCAGCTTCTGGAGTGGCCTCCGCCCGATGACACCAGACGGCACGCCGGTCATCGGACGCGCCAAGTTCGACAATTTCTACCTCAACACCGGCCACGGCACGCTGGGCTGGACCATGGCCTGCGGCTCGGGCCGCGTGCTGGCCGACATGATCGGCGGCGTCCGCCCCGAGATCGACGTGGCCGACCTGTCGCTTTCGCGCTACGCATAAACCTGTCGCAGAGAGATAGCCAAAAAGGCGTCGGAGCTTCCGCTCCGGCGCCTTTTTCGTAGCTGCCAGGACGATTGTGCCGACTAGAAACCCGCCGTCGACTTCTCGACCAGCTTGAGCTTGCCCTTGTCGATGCGGAAGAACGGCATGGCGCGTTCGCCGGCGCCATCCTCGCGGAAACGGAAGACGCCGGTCGAGCCACGGAAGCCGGTCGGGCTCTCGATCACCTTCTTGGTGAAACCCTTGGGTCCGAGCGCACTGGCGATGCCTGCGGCCAGCGCCACCGTGTCGTAACCATAGGCGACGTTGACGTCGGGTTCGTAACTGTAGGTCTTGCGGAAGCGCTCTGCGATCGGGCCGATCTCGTTGCTGTCGAGGGTCGCGATATAGGCGCCCTGCAACGTCGGGTCGTCGAGGCCGTGCTCGATCCAGCGGTTGGAGCCGACCAGCGTGATACCCTTGCCGAGCAGGCCCTTGGCCCTGAGCGCTGCTACCAGCGGCGCCGGATTGGCGCTGCCTGACGCGATGACGATGCCCTGGGGGTCGCTGACCAGTGCGGTCATGTCGGCAACCGCCTTCTCCGACCCGCCCGTGGACGGGCCATAGGGCAGCGCCACGGCCAGCGACGCGCCATAGATCGACAGGCTGTTGGCGACACGCTTCTCGGTCGCCTTGCCGGCCTCGCCCTCAGCCATGAACAGCACGAATTTGCGGGCGCCCTTGGCTGCGATCGCGGCGGCACCGGCAGCAGCGCTGTCGGCCTCGTTCAGCCTGACGGAGTAGACGCCCGGCGCGCCGGTGTAGTTCTCGGCGAGCGCCAGCACCAGCGGCCGGTTGGTGCCCGATATCCCGGCCAGCTGGCGTACGGCGCCCTGTTCGGTTGGGCCGATGACAAGCTTGGCACCCGATGCCAACGCACCTGTCGCCAGCGATCGGGCGCGGCCGTCGTCGCCGGCGGTATCCTCGACGTTGAGGGTGATGAGGTCGTTGCCGAGATCGGCCATGGCGAGCGCCGCAGCATCGCGCATCTTGCGGCCGCCATCGCCGGCAGGGCCTGGCGCCGACAGTGGCAGCAGCATCGACACCTTGACCGGGCCCTTGCCCAGCGTCTCCGCCGATCTTGACGGCCCGGCCTTTGCAGCAGCTGTCGGCGCGGCATCTTGCACTGCCGTTCCATTGCCTGCCAAACCCAGCACCTCATCGTCGCCCGACTGGCAGGCCGACAATGCAAGCGTCAACGCCACCAGAAGAGCGCGAGGCAGGCGGACGCGCGACGGGCGCTTGGAAAATCCTGGGTGCCCGCTCATCAGATTGCCATTCCGGACAGAAAAAACGGTGACACGCCTGCCCCAGCTAGGCGGAATCGCCTTGCAGAAGGGGTCATGCGCGGATCGAGCAGCGGCGAACTGGCCGTGCCGGGAGAACCGGCACGGCTGAAGCTCAATGCATGTACTCGACCATGCGGCTGTGGAAGCACTCGCACTTGTTGAGATAATCTTCGTCGCGATAGTTGTTCTTGAGGTAGCCATAGGCCTTGCCGCAGGCGACCTTGGCCTCGGAGGCCCAGACGAAGACCGGCCGCTTGGAATCGATCCACTGCGAGCTGTTGGCGGCATCCACCGCCTCGTCCATCAGACGCACGACCTCGGTCCTGAGCTCGCCGACATTCTCGTTGAGCGCCAGGTTGGACGTGCCGGCAACGCGGCAATAGTCCGCCGTCGGCACGCCGACGAGATCGGCAGCCACGGCCTGGCCGGCAAAGGCAGCCATGCAAAGGCCGACAATTGCCGACCGCTTCTTCCAGTTGAAAGCCATCCGAAGTCCCTCTCCTTACCGGCATCGACGCGGCTGCCGGCCGCCACCCATCCCATAGTCCCACCCGCAACGCCCGGGCGCATGCAACTCAAATCAGACCGTGGCCCGAATTGTCGTCTTCCTCGAAGAAGATGCTGAACGGCAGCACGTTGGCCGAGTTGTCGGCAAAGGTGTCCGCCATCGGCGACAGGCCCGTCTCGACAACCCCGAACGGCGAAAGCTGCTCGGGGCCGTGATCGAACAAATGCGGGATCAGGTCAGACATTTCGATGATGTCGCCGAACAGCGCGTCCGACAATATCTCGCCAAGCGCCGCCTGCTCGATCACCGGCAACGGAGCCGGGGCGAGCACAGGCAGGTTTTCGAATAGCTGCTCCACCTGCAAGGCACCGCTATCAACCATCGGGACGAGAGGCAGTGCGTCCGCCTCCCGGTCCTCAGCGTCCGGCTGCTCACCCGTCATCGAAACTCTGTCAGTCCTGTTTCAAACATCCCCTTCCGTACTCATACATTATCGGAATGCTTGTTGCCCGCATTATCTTCGAACAACACCTTGATCGTATCGCTGACAGCGCTGTTGTAGGTGAAGTCCTTGAGCACAGCGACCTGCTGGTAGTTGTCGCCATTGCCATTGACGTCGACGCTCACGATCGAATCCAGCCCACTCTGCTCAATCTTCACATAGCCACTCGTCTCAAGGTTCGTGCCTGAAGAAATGTTCTTCAGCAGTTCGCTGAGGTCGAGCACATCACCCTGGCTCGGATTGAAGTCGGTGATGATGTCGTCGATCGAGCCACTGATCGCATCGGCGCTGATGACGAAGGTGTCGGCGCCCTCGCCACCGGTCATGGTGTCGGATCCGGTGCCACCATTCAGCGTGTCGTTGCCGGCACCGCCGTAGAGGATGTCGTTGCCACCCTCGCCGAACAGCAGGTCATTGCCGCCGAGACCCATAAGAATGTTCTGGCCGCTATTTCCCGCAAGGTAGTCGTCGCCCGAACCGCCAACCAGATTCTCGATACTGTCGAGATTGTCGCCGAATGCGTCGCCGCCCACCTGGCCGTCCGACGGCGTTGCACTCGCCGTGTCGGTAGTTGCGTCACCATCGTTGTCCAGATTGATACGGACAGAAGCAGTGCTGTTCGCATACGACGCGGTATCGTTGCCGTCTCCGCCGTAAAGGTTGTCAGCACCAGCGCCACCGGTCAGCCAATCGTTGCCTCCCTGCCCGTTCAGCGTGTCGCCACCGGCGCCAGCAACGAGCAGATCATCACCAGACGTACCAGTCAGTGTTGTGGCTGGAGGCGTGGTCGTGATGGCAATAACCCCGGTCGCTGTGTCGCCATCCCCATCGGTAGCCGTAACCGCGAACTGAAGCGGTAGGTTCTTGCCCACGCCAGAGGAGAGTATTGAATACTCAAACGCACCCAGATCGAACTTGTCGCCATTCAACGACGATCCACCGGTGAACCCAGAGTTGGCTGACGACGGGTTCTCGATCTCAATGCGATCAAACCCGCTGCTCCTGAGAACTGTGATCTTGTCGCCAGTATCCAGCCCCGTAATGAGATAACCTCCATTTCCATCCGTCTGAAGGGTATTGAGAGCCAGAACCGTGGTTACCCCGTTGCGGGTAATCTCGATGCCGTCAATTGCGATCTGAGGGCCGTTGGTCAGTGCATTCGAATGGGTTGTAGAGCTGCTGCCCGACGGATCGTTGTCGGAAGCATTGTACACTCGAACCCAGACTTCTGTTCCCGCGCCAGATTGCAGAAGGTTGAACGAGAAGGCATTTACGTTGAAATGGCTTCCATAGTTGTAGGTCTGATTGTTGAAGTTCGACCCCGAAACCGACGCAGATGTCACGAAATCAATACGCGCCACATCATTGTCATTGACTGATTGTCCCGAGCCGATGCCAAGCGATGACGAATTGGTGTTAACGCTGTCGGCAGATAGCCCGGACGATCCTCGAACTGCCCCCGAGAACAGAAGGTCCCTGTCGCCGTCGCCGTTGATCGTTGTGAACCTGTTGTTCCCAGCGTTGGTGAACCCAAGATTTGCAGGATTGAGGACAACCTGGCTGCCGTCGTCCAGCGCCTTGAAGAACTGAACGGAATACAGGTCCGAGGACTCGTCGCTGGTGTTCGGAGAGAGCTTGACGTTGAACACCGTTGTGCCGCCGCTGCCGTCGGCCCCCGCCCCGATCTTGCCCACCAAGGTGTCGGTGCCGAAGCCATAGAGCTTGACCTGGGCGCCACCGGAGTAAACGTCGCTTACCCCGCTTTTCAATACCGCGCCGTTGGTCCCAGTAAAGACGACCGAGCCGCCGTCTGCACCGATGCTCTCGTAGAAATTAAGTTGACCCGAACCTGCCGAGTTCGCACCGTTTTCGATGAGCATCGACTGGGCCGTGAAGTTGACAGGCGCATCGTCGTCGAAGGTCACCTTCAACGTGCCGTTGACCTTGTCTCCGCTCAAGTCCTGGACGGTATAGGTAAGATTGACGAACGGATCGATGGCATTCTCGTTGCCTCCGGGCGCGTGCAGAACCGGCTTGAGCAGAGTGACGGCATAGTGCCCCGACGACAGGTCGTCGATCACCACCTTGAAGATAGCTCCTCTGGTTGCCGAAACTGCGGTGAGCGTCTTGGTCGCGTTATCCCAACTGTATGTAACGGACTCGGTACCAACCGTGCCTATTTGCCCGTTCATGGCTGCAAAGCTGAGCGGATCTGTAGCGTGCGCGCCGTCGGAGCCGTAGTTGAGCGGCAGGAGGCCACTGAAGCTGGCCGCCTCCCCCGGCACGTCATTGATGCCGCCGGCGATGCCATGCGGGAGACCCTCGTCATCGACAGTACCGCTGGTCGTTCCGGCAGTTGGGACACCATTGACGTCCTGGATCGTGATGCCGAGCGTCGCCGAACTAGTATCGCCGTCGCCGTCAACGAGTGTGTAGGTGAAGCCTTCTTGCTTGTTGCCGCCGATGATCGATGTCGGGGCCGTGTAACCCCAATCGCCAGCCTTGTTGCCGCCGTTGTCGGCGAAGTTGAACACCAGCACCCCGCCAAGGGCAGTCGACACCTTGATCTGCGTACCGGAGTTGGAGATCACGTGTGACATGTCGCCGGCGGTGATCGCTCCACTACCGTTGAAGGTGTAGGTCACGCCATCGATGACGATCGACTTGATGTAGCCACCGTCTGCTCCAAACGCATTTCCGGCCACACCATCATTCGTCAGCACGTTGCCAATGACGTTGCCTGGGAGCGTCCCCTGAAGGGTCGTGCTGAGCTGCGTCGCGTCGGTGATGACGATCGGCGGGAAGTTGGCATTGCCGTTTGCCCAAGCCACCGGCTCGAGCGCACCGGTGCTCACGCCCGAACCGATGCCGACGGCATAGACATGGTCAATGGCGTCGTTGGTCGCGGCATTGTTGTCCGGATTGACCAGGAAGTTCTGCCAGACTGCCTGCTCAGCGGCGTCGAGGCCAGCCGAATTGGGATCCGGGTCACCATCGGAGAGGAAGTATACGTTGGTCAGGTCAGCCGCCGTTGGCCCGGCGCCCCAGCTTGCGCGAACTGCAGCAGTCGCAGCGTCGTAGCTCGTGCCGCCACCTGCATACAAATTATTGATAAAGCTGATGATGTCGGCCTTGTCTGCCGCATTGCTCCAGCTGCCCCAAACTGGCGCATTGACGTTGGTGCCGTTGTAGAATTCGACAACCATCACCTGATTGATGGTCACGTCGCCAGAGTTGAGCAGATTGAGTGCTGCTGCCTTGGCCATGTCCAGTCGGCTCTGGAAGCCGGGTGTGTTGGGATCAACGTCTTCGTCATCCATGCTGCCGGACGTATCAATAACCAGCACGACATTCATGCTCGGCTTGGAGCCTTCGACAACAGTGGCCGTGTCATTCCTGGCGACCGGGGTGTCGTCGTCGATGGTGACGGTGAAGCCGGTCGTAGCGGTGCTGCCGTCGCCGTCCTTGACGGTTGCGGTGATCGAGATCGACAGATCGTCCTCGAAGGCCGTCTCGGTCACGCCCGAGGTCGACGGATCGTCGTGGCCCGGATGCTTGACCGGCTGCACCAGCTCGACCGTGTAAGACGCGCTGTTGGCCGAATTTGCCAATGTGCCGATCGCCGAGAGGCTGACCTTGAACACGACGTCGGACTGGTTGGAACCGCCGTAGCCGATCAGGACCTTGTTGGCGCCATCCCAGAACGTGTTGATCGCGGTGCCGTCGAGCTTGGTGAAGCCGACCGTTGCCGCCGACAGGGAAACCGAAACACCCGAACCGCCATCCGCGCCCAGCGTGTAGCTGATCGTGCCGCTCGGCACCGGCGTCGTCAGGTCGCCGGGGCCACCTGGGATGCCGCCGACACCTGCAATATTGTCCTCGTCGACCGACGCGCTGGTTGCCGACACGTTCGTCACGCCCGTATCGGTCACGCCAAACGTCACCTGCTTGGTAACCGCATCACCGTCCTTGTCGGTGACCGTGTAGCTGAACGTTTCCGTCTTTCCGCCCGGTCCGACATTGGCAGCCGGCGTGTAGATCAGCTTGCCGGCTCCATCGATCGACAACGTGCCGGTGGTGCCGCCGGTGTTGCTGAACACGATGCTTCCGAGACCGTCAGCGCCTGGCTTGATGCCGAGCACCGTCATGGCAACGCCGAGATCCTGGGGACCAGCACCTTCGACATAGCTGCCGCCGCTGTAGTCGTTCGCCACAGGCGTATCGTCGTTGACGCTGATCTTCAGCGTACCGTTGATCGTGTCGCCGTCGCCGTCCTTGACCTGATAGGTCAGGTCGAACGCCTGATCGTTTTCATTGCCGCCGACAGCATGCATGATCGGCGCATTCTGCGTCACCTCGTAGGCGCCGGTTGCGCTGTTCAGCGTCACCGTGAGCACCTTGGTGGCGCCCTGCCAGACTTCGAGCGACGTGCCGTTGAGCCTGTATTCGAAGCCCGCCGGCGCCGGGTTGCCCGTGGTCAGCCAGGTGATCGAACCGGCCCCGTCGGCGCCGAACGAATGCCCCAGCGTGCCGGACGCATTGACCTTGTCGGGCTGGTCGCCCGTTCCGCCGGGATTGCCGTTGGCCAAGGCGTCGTCGTCGAGCAGCACGGTCTCGTTGGCCGAAACGCTCGGGCCGTCGTCCTTGAAATAGATGTTGTTGTTGAGATTGATCGATGCCGAACGGCTGTCGCCATCCCGGTCGGTGATCGTTGCGGTGAGCTGCAGCAGGTTTTCGCTCAGGAACGGCCGCGCATCATTGTGCGCCTCGCCGGGCCCGCCTTGCACGGGATGCTCGATCGCCCGAATCTGGTCCACTGTCAGATAGCCGTCGCCATCGACAGAGATCGTGAAGACGATCGGGCCATCCTCACCGGCGCGGCCGACGACCTGACCGCCCTCCATGCTCAGAACCACAGATCTTCCAGTGGCTATATCGACAAGGTAGGTGGCCGGTCCGGTGAAGCTCAGCGCATAGCTGATCGAGCCGCCACCGTCCGCTCCGTAAGATGACGTGAAGGCCGAGGCAAACGACACCCTTGCATCCACATTGAAGTTGGTCTCGTCGACATTCACCTCGCGACCATCATTGGATGCGGTAATCGTGGGCGTGTCATCGTTGACGCTGATCGTAACGCTGCCGCCCGAGGCCACGTCGCCGTCACCGTCGCGAACGTCATAACGAATGGTGAACTCGACATTCTCCTCGGTCGTGCCCGATGTCGGATGCATAACCGGCTTCAGCTGCTCGACCACGTAAGAGCCCGAGGTCTGGTCGGCCAGCGTCACCTTGACGACGGCGACGTTGGAACCACCCTGGTTCTGCATGATGGTCAGGCTCAGCTTGTCGGGGCTCAGCACATAGCTGAAGCCGCCCGATACCGGCAGCGTGACGCCGCTGAGAAGCAACGAACCTGCGCCATCGGCACCGTAGTTGTGGCTGAGCACGCCCGTGGTCGCGGCCGGCGGCGTGCCTTCGTAGTCGCCCGTGCCACCGGGGTTCGGCGACGCGTTGGTGGCGTTCGCGGTTTCGTCGTCCAGGTAGACGGTAGCGTTTGCGCCGGCGGTGGGCACGTCGTCCTTGACGGTCACGCTGACGGTGCCGGTTGCCGTGTCGCCGTCGGCGTCGGTGGCAACCACCTTGATGCCGCCGATACTGACGTCGCCCGACTGGCCGTTGGCATGCGGGAAGTTGTCGGTCAGCGTCACCTTGACGCCGACGGTCCCCTGCGCGTTGGCCGCGATCGTGCTGCCGTCTACCGCCACGATGATAGCGACAGCGCCACCGATCGTACCGACCAGCTGGCCGTCGGCATTGATCGACCAGCTAACGGCAACCGGATTGTTTGCCTCGTCGGTAACCGTGATCGTGTTGGCGACCAGGGCCGGATCGGCAAAGGCGAAGCTCACCAGTGCATCCGAGCCGGCCTGGAAGGTTAGCGTGCCGCTGTTGGTCTCACCGGCTCCGTTCGGGTTCGTGCCATTGACGGCGCCAGCAGCCAGATCGTTCGGATTCTTGATCAGGTCAAGATCGGATTCCTTCACCTCCAGCGAAAGCCCTTCGCCCACCAGCGACGGGCCAGCACCATCGGTGATCGTGATCGGCTGGGTCGCGCTCGAGGTGTCGCCATCACCGTCGGTGATGACATAGATGAAGCCGGCGCTGACGCCTTCGGCGTTGTTCAGGCTCGCAACCGGCGTGAACGTCCATGCGCCGTTCGACTGGAACGTGTAGGTGCCGTTCGGCGTCTCGACGGTCGTCGTGCCCTCGGCAGAGATCGGGTGCTCTTCACCGCCGATGGTCACCGACGTCACCTTGGCGCCATCGGCGCCCGGCGTGTCGTTGGTCATCACGTTGCCGCCGATCTGAGCGCCACCCTCGACAACTTCACGAGCACTGTCGTTGACGGCTCCTGGCGCATCGTCCTTGACGGTCACGCTGACGGTGCCGGTCGCGGTGTCGCCGTCGGCGTCGGTGGCAACCACCTTGATGCCGCCGATGCTGACGTCGCCCGACTGGCCGTTGGCATGCGGGAAGTTGTCGGTCAGCGTCACCTTGACGCCGACGGTCCCCTGCGCGTTGGCCGCGATCGTGCTGCCGTCTACCGCCACGATGATAGCGACAGCGCCACCGATCGTACCGACCAGCTGGCCGTCGGCATTGATCGACCAGCTAACGGCAACCGGATTGTTTGCCTCGTCGGTAACCGTGATCGTGTTGGCGACCAGGGCCGGATCGGCAAAGGCGAAGCTCACCAGTGCATCCGAGCCGGCCTGGAAGGTTAGCGTGCCGCTGTTGGTCTCACCGGCTCCGTTCGGGTTCGTGCCATTGACGGCGCCAGCAGCCAGATCGTTCGGATTCTTGATCAGGTCAAGATCGGATTCCTTCACCTCCAGCGAAAGCCCTTCGCCCACCAGCGACGGGCCAGCACCATCGGTGATCGTGATCGGCTGGGTCGCGCTCGAGGTGTCGCCATCACCGTCGGTGATGACATAGATGAAGCCGGCGCTGACGCCTTCGGCGTTGTTCAGGCTCGCAACCGGCGTGAACGTCCATGCGCCGTTCGACTGGAACGTGTAGGTGCCGTTCGGCGTCTCGACGGTCGTCGTGCCCTCGGCAGAGATCGGGTGCTCTTCACCGCCGATGGTCACCGACGTCACCTTGGCGCCATCGGCGCCCGGCGTGTCGTTGGTCATCACGTTGCCGCCGATCTGAGCGCCACCCTCGACAACCGAGACGGCCTTGTCGTCGACGGCCAGCGGAACGTCGTCAACGATCTCGATCGTGATGCTGGCCGGCGCCGATGATGCCTTGCCGTCCGAAACCACAAGCGTGAAGCGATCCGTCTCGTCCGCTCCGGGCACGTCGGTGGTGGCCCCGGTCAACTCGTAGCGGTAGGTAGCAACGCCTGTCACCGGATCGTAGCCGGTAATCGTCAGGGTGCCATGCTGACCGTCAAAGGTCTGGCCGACGAGATCGGCAATGCTGACCGTCTTGCCATTGATGGTCAGCGTCTTGAGATCGCTCAACCCATCCGGATCGGACAGTTTGAAGGTGCCGGTGGCAAACTCGCTGGCCGCGCCGGCATTCGAGCCCCCTTCATCCAGGCCCGCCTCGTGAACGATAGCGGAGCCACCGCCGATGCCGGGGGCGATATCGATCGAGGGTGCTCTGTTGATGCGTTCGCCGATGGTCAGCTCTTCGCCGTCATATTGCGGGAAGGCCAGCGCGGTCGGCGGCAGGAGCATGGAGAGGTCGAAGCCGTCGCCGATACCGCCGGCCGGCAGTTCGAAATTACCGCCGGAGCTGCTGGCCCCGCCTGAATTGGCCGAGATCGAACCGTCGGCACCGAAGGCGACGTTGATGCCGCCGGCTTCGAGCGCGGCGATCAGGGCAACGCGCGGAACCTCGACATCGCCGAGCAGGAAGGTCGGCACGTTGGAGGCGGCATCCTTGATGACGATGACGCTGCCGTCGGCCTGTTCGAGAACGAGGTTGTCGCCGTCGACCTTGATGTTGTCGATCGAGACATTGGCCGGCAGGTGTACGACGTTGGAGGCGTCGGCGACATATTCGGCCTGTGTCGGCTGGGCGGGGGCGGCAGCCTGAGGCTGCGGGGTCTGGACAGGCTGGCCGGAGCCGGCGTCTACGGGAACCGGATCGGCTGCGGGCTGCTGCGCCTGCGCCAGGATCTGCTCACCGCCGTCAGCGGTACGGTTGTCGGCTGCCGAAGCGCCCTCGAGCGCACCCTTGACGTTCTCGAACTCAACACTGGTGGTCATCGCCTGATCCCCTGCCTAATTGGCCAGACAGAACAAGGCGCACGCTATGTTTGCAACCGGGACGGCCGGCCTGCTATATAGCTTGATATGCGGGATGATCTATTTTTTTAAGTTGGTAAACTTTATATGCATAACATATTATGCATTTTAGTCTTTGACTTCATATTTAGCAGCAAACCAATCAACGAATGGTTGAGATCCCGCCGATTCATTTGCCGAACCACGTTTGCCGCGAGGAAAACCCAAGGGAAATCCCGCATCGGTCAGGCTACGAGCTGACCGCCTCCTTGCCATAGGCGCTGGTGCGACGCTTCAGCCAGGCGCCAAGCTGCTCCATGTAGAGATAGAGTACAGGCGTGACGAACAAGGTCAATGTCTGCGACACGACAAGACCGCCGACCACGGCAACACCGAGCGGCTGGCGCAACTCGGCGCTGGCCCCGGCACCGAGCGCAATCGGCAGCGTGCTCATCAGGGCCGCAAACGTCGTCATCATGATCGGACGGAACCGCATCAGGCAGGCCTTGTGGATGGCCTCGCCCGCCGCCATGCCCTCACGCTGCAGGGTCAGCGCCACGTCGATCATCATGATCGCATTCTTCTTGACGATGCCGATGAGCATCAAGAGCCCGATGACGGCGATGACCGAGAGATCGAAGCCGAAAAGCGATAGCGACAACAACGCGCCCACCGCCGCGGCCGGCAGGCCCGAAAGGATGGTCAGCGGGTGGACGAAGCTCTCATAGAGCATGCCGAGCACGACATAGATGGTCAGGATGGCGCCGAGGATCAGCAGCCCCTGGTTCGCAGCGGCATCCTGGAAGGTCTTGGCCGTGCCGTAATAGCTTGTCGTGACGTTCTGCGGCATGCCGATGTCGCCCTTCAGCTTGTCGATTCGGGCGATGCTGTCGCCAAGCGCCACACCATCGGGCAGGTTGTAGGACACCGTCACCGAAGGCAGCTGGCCCAGCTGGTTGACGGTCAGCGCCCCGACATTGCGCTCGATATGGGAGAAGGCGCCGAGCGGGATCAGCGTGCCGTTGGCACCCGGCACCTCGATGCGCGCCATCCGCTCGGGCGTCCAGTCGACATGGGGATCAAGCTCCATGATCACGTCATAGCTGTCGGACGGCGTGTAGATGGTCGACACCTGCTGGGTACCGAAACCGCCATAGAGGGTCGAGCGCAGCACGTCGTTGGTGATGCCGAGCGACGCGGCCTTGTCCTTGTCGATGACCAGCCGTGCCTGCAGCGCCTTGTTCTGCAGGTCCGAGGTAACGTCGGTGAAGAAGGCCCTGTCGGCGACCATCGCGTCGGTGAGCTTCTGGGCCCACTGGTTCATCAGGTCCTCGTTGAGGCTCTGAACGACGAGCTGATACTGGCTGGCGGAACCGCGGGCGCCGACGGAGAGGTTCTGGATCGGCGCCATGAAGGTCTGGACGCCGGCGATCTTGGCCAGCTGGGGCCGGAACTCCGACAGGATCTGCTGCAACGGCGGCCGCGCGGCTTTCGGCTTCAGCTCGACGAACAGCCGCGCCGAGTTCATGGCGCCAGACCCGCCACCGCCGCTACCGACCGTGCTGGCCACATGGGCCACGTAGGGCGACTTGGCAAAGACATCCGCGACCTGCGCCTGGAGCGCACTCATGGCACCGAAGGAAATGTCCTCGCGGGCCAGCGTGGTGACTTGAAGCTGGCCGATATCCTCGAGCGGGAAGAAGCCTTTCGGCATGGTGCGCAGCTGGTAGACGGTCAAGCCGACCGAGCAGAGGAAAATTGCAAAGACGACGACGTGGAAGCGGAAGCAGACCTTGAGCAGGCTGTCATAACCACGGAGCACGGCGTCGAAGCCGCGCTCGAGCGCGCGGCCGATACGGCCCTCGCCTTGCGAGGCGATGGGCAGGCGCGCAGCGAGCATCGGCGTCAGCGTCAGGGACACAAAGGTCGAGGCCAGGATGGCGACAACGACCACGACTGCAAATTCATAGAAGATCTTGCCGATGACGCCGCCCATGAGCAGCACCGGGATGAAGACGGCAACCAGCGACAGCGAGATCGCGATGATGGTGAAACCGATCTCGCGCGAGCCCTTGATCGCCGCCTCGAAGGGACTTTCACCCTCTTCCTCGATGTGGCGGACGATGTTTTCCAACATGACGATGGCGTCGTCGACAACGAGGCCAACCGAAAGCGTGAGCGCCATCAGCGAAATGTTGTCGATGGAAAAGCCGAACAGATACATGACGCCGAAGGTGGCAATCAGCGAGATCGGCACGGCAAGTGCTGGAATGACGGTTGCCCAGACTCGGCGCAGGAAGATGAAGATGACCAACGTGACGAGCGCAATGGTCAACGCCAGCGTGAACTGGACGTCGCTGACGGCCGCGCGAATGGAGGCGGCACGGTCGTTCAGTGTTTCAAGCGAAGCCGCGGCGGGCAGCTCGGCACGGAACGTCGGCAGCATGGCCATGACGCGATCTACGACGGCCACGGTGTTGGCGTCGGGCTGGCGCTGGATGGCGAGCACGATGGCGCGCGTACCGTCATACCAGCTTGCCGATTGAAGATTGGCGACCGAGTCAATCACCCGCGTGACATCGCCGAGGCGGACAGGCTTGCCGTCCTTGCTCGAGATGATGAGGTTCGAGAAGGCAGCGGCATTGTCGAGCTGGGTGTCGGCGACGATCGTCAGCTGCTGCTGGCTGCTCTGCAATGTTCCGAGCGGCGAGTTGGCGTTTGCCGAAGCTATCGCAGCCGCCAACTGGCTGGTGGAGATGCCCTTGGCGGCAAGCGCGTCGGCATCGACCTGGATGCGGACCGCATATTGCTGGCTGCCGTAGATCGACACCTGCGCCACGCCCTCCAGCGTCGACAGCGTCGGCGAAATGACCTGCTGGGAAAATGCGTCGAGGTCGGTCATCGGCACGACGTCGCTCTTCAACGCAAGCAGCAGGATCGGCGCATCGGCCGGATTGACCTTCCTGTAGCTCGGCGGCGACGGCATGTCGGCGGGCAAGGCGCGCGCCGATCGAGCAATCGCCGCCTGCACGTCGGCCGCCGCCGCGTCGATGTCGCGGTCGAGCACGAACTGGATCGATATCGATGTCGAGCCTAGCGAATTGGTGGTGGAGATGCTGTCGATGCCGGCGATGGTGGCGAATTGCTTGATCAGCGGCGTGGCGACCGAGGTCGCCATGGTGTCAGGCGACGCGCCCGGCAGACTGGCCGAAACGTTGATGACGGGGAAATCGGCCCGCGGCAACGCCGCCACCGGCAACTTGCTGTAGGCAAACAGGCCGGCAAGCACCAGGGACAGCGACATCAGCAGCGTCGCGATCGGTCGGCGGATACAGAATTCGGAGATGTTCATCGCCGACCCCTGGCTATTGCGCGATCTTCCGCGCCGGTTTCTGCGGGGAGGTGAAAGACGCAGGCTGGACGGGAGACGCCGACGTCCCGCTGGCCTCCGCAACCGTCGGCTGGACCTTGATGCCGGGCTTGAGGCGCAACTGCCCCTCGGTCACGACCTGGTCGCCGGCGGCCAGGCCGGAGACGATCGCCGACAAGTTGCCTTCACTCGCCGCCACCTGCACCGGCCGCGCCTCGATGGTATTGTCGGGGCGAACAAGATAGACGAACTGGCCGTTCTGGCCGGGCTGCAGCGCGACCGTCGGGATCAAGGTGGTGTCGTTCAGCTGCCCCTGGTCGATCTCGACATCGACATATTGCCCAGGCCACAGCGCCATCTGCTCGTTGGCGAACGCCGCCCGCATGGCGATCGTGCCCGACGTCATGTCGACGGCGGAATCGATGAAGTCCATCACGCCGGTCGCAAGCACATCGGTGCTCGCGCTCCTGAGCGCCCTGACGGTGGGAGCCTCGCCGGCATCAAGCAGCTTCTTGAAGGTCGACAGATTGGCCTCGGGCAGATGAAAGACGACTTCGATCGGGTCGACCTGGGTGATGGAGACCAGGGCATTTGCCGCGCTGGGCGCCGAGGCCGAGCCGCCGACGATATCGCCGAGCGCCACCTGAACCGCGCCGAGGCGGCCGCTGATCGGGGCTGTGATGCTGGTATAGCTGAGCTGGACCTGGTCGGCATCGACGGTCGCCTGGTCACCGGCAACGGTCGCCTGAGCTGCCTGCTGGGCGGCAAGGGCTTCATCATAAGCCTGCTGGGTGCCGGCCTGCTTGCTGGCAAGATCCTTGGCGCGGTTCATGTCGGCGGTGGCGCTGACCAGCAGGGCGTTGTCCTTGGCAAGGATCGCCTGGTCGCGGGCGAGCTGCGCCCGCAGCGCCCGGTCATCGAGCGAGAACAAGATATCGCCGGCCTTGACCATCTGGCCGTCCTTGACGTGGATAGCGGTGATCTGGCTGGAGATGCGCGCGCCCACCTCGACGACGGCAGGGGATTGCACGTTGCCGAAGGCGCTGACAACGACCGGGAACGTACCCTTCTGGGCCGGTGCAACGGCCACCGCGATGGCCCCTCCTCCGTGTCCGCCACTGCGGGCAGTATCGGTGGCAGGCCGCGATGATGAACCGACACTCGCCATGGCGTCGGTAACATAGCGCCAGGCGACATTGCCCGCGCCCGACACCGCCAGCAAGACGACCGCCAGCACCAGCGCCACGGCGCCCAGGAAGGTGGATCGGAACTTCGTCATTACGCCGCTCCATCGACAAACCGCTGCGAGACTAGCCGTTGCCTTAAAAAAGGAAAGGCCCGGCCCCCGCAGAGTGAAGCGGCTCCGCCTGCCAATGATCGGCTCCAGCCGGAATAGCTACCGGCATCGGGACGTTCGCATCCTCTTTTGCCGGCGGCACCCGCATCTTCATCTGCTTGAGCATGTAGGAAAGTGGCCGGTCCCGGCGAGCAAAATCGTCAATGGTTACCAAGATTTAATTTCGTTCGGCCGCCTCGCCGCCCATGAAACGAACACCTGCATCAGCCTCACGCGAGAGGTGCCCGGCATTTGATCCAGGACAAGGAAAGCTGCCTGCGACCGGGCTAGCGATAATGAGCGGCCATTCCCGCACGCGCTGGAGGACACGACCATGGGCATATCGGCTCTCGAGAGCTGGAAGGTTTGGCATTCGGCAGTCCTCGCTTACCGGGACTGCAAGCAACGTTACGCAGCGATGAAAGAAGTCGATGCGTTCGAACAAGAAGAGGGCAGCCTTATTGTTGGCGAATGTGGGTCGAGCGGGACCGAGTTGCGGTCGGCAATGGACTACGCATTTGCGTCGCGGGTGTATCTGCCGGAGGCAATGCGGTCGCTGGGCATAGATGCCGACACGTTTGAGGCCAGCAACGCCAGTTGGCATCGCTCGCTCCGCCGGACATGCATGCTCTGTGCAGAACGCCGGCGTTGTGAAGCGGCACTGGCCGCGGGTGCGTTTGAAACGGCTTACCGGGACTTTTGCGCAAACGGCACGGATCTGGCGGCGCTGTCATCCGGGAAGAGCGTTGCCCCGCGCTGATGGCGAGCAGTTCAGTCAGGCTCTTTGTTGACGGGACGTTTGGTTCGACGGGTATTTGGGGTGCTGGTGGGTGAGCTTTTGTCTGGGATCGCGGGGAGGCGGGCGCCGTTGAACGGGGCGCGGGGCAATTTGCGGG